>Ga0102926_1001025_pt1 | contig 16584 bp, 16 predicted proteins | sample SalPonR1_A_D2_MG_FD_78173 | JGI IMG/M metagenome (GOLD analysis project Ga0102926, IMG submission 78173) | Salt pond soil microbial communities from South San Francisco under conditions of wetland restoration - Salt Pond MetaG R1_A_D2_MG | ecosystem: Environmental > Aquatic > Marine > Intertidal...
AGCCGACATGGCCGTACAAAAAAGCCGAAAGACCCCGTCGCGCCGCGGAATGCGCCGTTCGCACGACAGCCTGACCAGCGCCACGCTTTCCGAAGAGCGTGAAACCGGTGAAATGCACCGCCGCCACCACGTGAGCGCCGAAGGTTTCTACCGCGGCCGCCAGGTCGTGGAAGTGGCTGAAGAACTCGAAGAAGTCGAAGACCAGGAATAACGCGCCATACCCGGCGCGATAGGCACGCCCGCGGGGGTTCCGGGGCGTGCCCCTGATTCGATGAATCGAAACCACCGTGAAAGCTCCGGGGCGCTCGTTCCCGGAGATGTCGGCAACGGCAATCGGGAGATCTGTATCTGCGTTGACGCCATGGGCGCCGACTTCGCACCCGTGTGCGCGATCGATGCAGCGGCCCTGGCGCTTGACGCGGACGATCGTTTGACGCTTCAGCTGGTCGGCGATTCGGCTGAACTCGACCCTGCGCTGGCACGTTTGCCAGCAAACATTTCCGCACGCATCGAACGTGTGGCCAGCACCGAATACATCGCAATGGAATCCAGCCCGGCCGAGGCACTGCGCCGCGGGCGGGCTTCGTCCATGGCGCTGGCGCTGGACAGGGTTGCCGAGAACTCGGCCGATGCCGTCGTCAGCTCGGGCAATACCGGCGCGCTGATGGCGCTGGCCCGCTATCGCCTGGGCACCTTGCCGGGCATCGAGCGCCCGGCGCTGATGACCGAGCTTCCGGTCGTCGGCGGATCGGCCTGGGTGCTAGACCTGGGCGCCAATATCGGGGTCGATGCCGAGCGCCTGACCGAGTTCGCGGTGCTGGGAAGCGCCGCGGTTGGGGCGTTGCTCAAGCGCAAGCCGCGCGTCGGATTGCTCAATATCGGCAGCGAGCCGAACAAGGGACCCGACGTGGTCCGTGAAGCGGCCCGGCGCTGTGCAGCTACCGATATCAACCTGGTCGGCTTCATCGAAGGCCACGACGTGTTTGCCGGCGCCGCCGACGTGGTGGTCTGCGACGGGTTTGCCGGGAATGTATTGCTCAAGTCGGCCGAGGGCGCTATCGCGATGCTGCTGGGCGAAATCGACAGGGCCGGAAGTCGGATGTTCGCCGGGCCCGGTCTGAAACGATTGCGCAAACGCATGCAGCAAGCCTATGATCCAGCCTGCCACAATGGCGCTTCGCTTCTCGGCATCAGTGGTATCGTGATCAAGAGCCACGCGCATGCTTCGGTTGAGGGAATCGCGCATGCGATTGGAGTCGCCGCGCTGGAAGTGCGCCGCGGCATGTTGCCTGAACTCGAGCGTCAGCTCTGGGCAAACGTGTAGGAGAACAATTCCAACAATGTATGCACGCATCACAGGTACCGGCCGTTATCTGCCGGAGAAGGTCGTGACCAACGCTGATCTCGAGGCGCTGGTGGAAACGTCCGACGAGTGGATTCGCGACCGTACCGGCATCCGGGAGCGGCGCGTTGCGGCCGAAGGCCAGACCACCGGCGACCTGGCCGAGCAGGCCGCCCGTATCGCGCTTGAAGACGCAGGTGTCAAGCCTTCCGATATCGATCTTCTGATCGTCGGCACCACCACGCCGGACCTGGTCTTTCCGTCCACCGCGTGCCTGATCCAGCAGCGCCTTGGTCTTGGCGAATGCGGTGCCTTCGATGTCAATGCAGCCTGTTCCGGCTTCATCTACGCGCTTTCGATCGCGACCCAGTTCATCGAGGCCGGCAACGCCAGGCGCGTTCTCGTGGTTGGTGCCGAAACACTGACGCGGATGGTCGACTGGAGCGACCGTTCGACCTGCGTGCTGTTCGGCGACGGCGCCGGCGCGGCAGTGCTGGAGGCCGATCCCGAGCCGGGTGTCCTGTCCACTCATATTCACGCCAATGGCAACCATGCCGATCTGCTCAGCGTCGATGTCGGCGTGTCACGGGGTTTCCGGGCCGAGCCGCGCGGCGGTCTGACTATCGGCATGAAGGGCAACGAGGTGTTCAAGGTTGCCGTCAACACGCTGGGCAGGATCGTTGACGAGACGCTGGCGCACAACAACATGGAAAAGCACGACCTGGACTGGTTGATTCCGCACCAGGCCAATCTTCGAATCATCAAGGCGACCGCCCGCAAGCTGGATATGCCGATGGACCGCGTGGTCGTGACCGTCGACATTCACGGCAACACTTCGGCGGCCTCGGTGCCGATGGCGCTGGACGTGGCCGTACGCTCGGGGCGCATCAAGCGCGGCGATACCATGCTGCTGGAGGCCTTCGGCGGCGGGTTCACCTGGGGCGCAGCCCTGATAAAATATTAGAAAATGGCGGACCGGGCCGACATGCCCGCCAGACATCCAACAACAAAAACAACCACCTGCAGCAACCCGGGGTAGTGCATTCATGACCGACACAGCAGCCATATTCCCAGGCCAGGGGTCGCAGAGCATCGGCATGCTCGCCGACCTGGCCGCCAGCAGCGACCTGGTACGCGCCACGTTCGATGAAGGTTCGCGCGCGATCGGACGCGATCTGTGGGCGCTGGCAAGCGACGGTCCCGCCGAGGAACTCAACCAGACCCGCTGGACGCAGCCGGCCATGCTCGTCGGCGATATCGCGGTCTGGCGCGTATACCTGTCGAGTGGCGGACAATTCCCCATGGCCATGGCCGGGCACAGCCTTGGCGAATATGCCGCGCTGGTTGCGGCCGAATCCATCGCGCTGGTCGACGCCGTGGCCGTGGTTCACGAGCGTGGGCGGCTGATGCAGGAAGCGGTCGGTGAAGGCGAGGGGGCCATGGCCGCGATCCTGGGCCTGGACGACGATCAGGTCGAGCAGATCTGCGCCGACCTCGGTCGTTCGGAAAAAACCGTGGTGGCGGCCAACTACAACTCGCCGGGCCAGCTGGTGATTGCCGGAAGCCGGGCCGGCGTGGAAAGCGCGGTCGATGCGTGCAAGAAGGCCGGCGCAAAGCGCGCGATGCTCTTGCCGGTCAGCGTGCCCGCCCACAGTCCGTTGATGGCGCCTGCCGCCGAGGGTCTGAAGCGGGCGCTGGGAGTGATCGAGATCAAGCCGCCGGCGTGCCCGGTGCTGCACAATTTCGACCTTCGGACGCGCGAGGCGCCGGAATCGATTCGAAGCGCCCTGATCGAACAGCTGACCCATCCGGTGCCGTGGACGGGTACCATTCGCGAATTGGTCACGCGCGGTGCGACGCGATTTCTGGAATTCGGTCCGGGCCGCGTCCTTTCCGGCCTGGGCAAGCGCATCGATCGCGATGTCGAATGGCTAGCGCTGGAGATGCCCCAGGGCATCGAGCAGGCAGTCGCGACCTGACACTGCGGCTATTCGCCCATCAACCCGAACCCTACAGGGAAAGCAATGACGCAGCAGACTCTTCCGGAAACCTTGCGCCTGGACGGCCAGGTTGCGCTGGTCACCGGCGCAAGTCGCGGGATCGGCGCCGCAATCGCCGATATGCTCAAGGCGAACGGCGCCGACGTATTCGGCACGGCGACCAGCACCGGCGGCGCCGAACGTATCAGTGAGCGGCTGGGCGCCGAACGTGGCCAGGTTCTGGATGTGCGCGAGGCGGATGCCGCGACCGACCTGGTCAAGGCCATAGGTTCGATTGCTTCACCGCCGACGATCCTGGTCAACAACGCCGCGGTGACGCGCGATCAGCTGTTGATGCGATTGAAGGACGAAGACTGGCTGGAAGTGCTGGACACCAACCTGACCGGTGCCATGCGGCTGTCGCGCGCGTGTCTCAAGGGCATGCTCAAGGCACGCGGCGGAAGAATCATTTCCATTTCGTCGGTAGTCGGCTATAGCGGCAATCCGGGGCAGACCAACTATGCTGCGGCCAAGGCCGGGCTTGCCGGTTTCTCGCGCGCGCTGGCCCAGGAGATCGCGGCGCGCGGCATCACGGTCAACGTGGTTGCGCCCGGTTTCATTGATACCGACATGACGCGCGCGCTCGACGAGCAGCAGCGCGAGCGGCTTGCCGAAACCATTCCACTGGGGCGCCTCGGGCAGCCCGATGACATCGCCGCGACCGTCGCCTGGCTGGCGAGTCCTGCGGCCGCTTACATTACCGGCCAGACGATCCACGTCAACGGTGGAATGTACATGACATGAATTCTTTAATAATGTTATAATTCGTTGATTTATATAGCTTAAATCTAATTCAACTTATTGCAACCCAAAACCGATTGTCCGGTAAACTGGAACCTGCGGCATTTGTTACCTACAATGTGCGCGCTTCCTTCAACCCATAGAGGAAATGACTGATGAGCAGCATTGAAGAACGGGTCAAGAAAATCGTTGTTGAACAGCTTGGCGTCAAGGAAGAAGAAGTCACGCCCAGCGCGTCCTTCGTCGATGACCTGGGAGCCGACTCCCTGGATACGGTAGAACTGGTGATGGCGCTGGAAGAAGAATTCGAGTGCGAAATTCCCGACGAGGAAGCCGAAAAGATCACTACCGTTCAGCAAGCGGTCGATTACGTCAAGTCCACGGTCGACAAGTAAGTCGCTGGCCAATGATGCACGGATCGGGATCAAAGCATGCAGGGTGAACGCCGCATCGTGGTGACCGGGCTGGGCTGTATCAGCCCGGTCGGCAATGACATTGCTGCGGCCTGGGACAGCATTGTCAACGGCCGCAGCGGGATCGGTCCGCTGACCGAAGTCGATGCCGAGAAGTTCAGCTGCAAGATCGCCGGAGAGATTCGGGATTTCGACATCTCGAAATACATCGCGCCCAAGGATGCGCGAAAGTCCGATCCATTCATTCATTACGGCATCGCGGCGGCGGTGCAGGCCATCGAGGATGCGGGTCTGCCCGATAGTTTTGGCGACAGTCCGGACGATCCGACCCGTTTCGGGGTCGCGATAGGTTCCGGCATCGGCGGCATCAAGACGATCGAAGACACCCATCAGACCTACGTCGATTCCGGCCCGCGTCGAATTTCGCCGTTTTTCGTGCCGGGGTGCATCATCAACATGGTGGCCGGTCATGTCTCGATCCGCTACGGCTATCAGGGCCCGAACATTTCGATCGTCACCGCCTGCACCACCGGCACGCACAACATCGGCGACGCCGCCCGCCTGATTGCCTACGGCGACGCCGACGTGATGGTGGCCGGCGGGGCGGAATTCGGCACCACGCCGACCGCCATGGGTGGTTTCTGCGCGGCCCGCGCGCTGTCGACCCGCAACGACGATCCTCAAGGCGCCAGCCGGCCTTGGGACCAGGGCCGGGACGGATTCGTGCTGGGCAACGGTGCGGGCGTCGTAGTGCTGGAGGAGCTGGAACACGCACGCAAGCGCGGTGCCCGGATCTATGCCGAGATCAAGGGCTACGGCATGTCGGGCGACGCGCACCACATCACCTCACCGCCGGAAGGCGGGCAGGGCGCGGCACGCTGCATGGCCTCGGCCATTCGCGACGCCGGGCTGGATGCGACCGAAGTCGACTACGTCAACGCCCACGGCACCTCGACCATGCTCGGCGACCGCGCCGAGATCGAGGCGGTGCGCGGCACCTTCGGTGCGCACGCCGAATCGCTCATGGTGAGTTCGACCAAGTCCATGACGGGCCACCTTCTCGGTGCCGCGGGCGGGGTGGAGGCCATCTTCACCATCCTTGCGCTGCACCACGGCATCGTGCCGCCGACGATCAACCTGGAAGAGCCCGACGAGGCCTGCAAGGGCATCGACCTGGTGCCCGGCAGCGCACGCGAGGAACCGATACGCGTTGCAATCTCGAATTCGTTCGGCTTCGGAGGCACCAACGGCACGGTCCTGTTCACTAAATTCGAGTGAACAACCAGCTGCGACTGCCCGGGCGGCCCGACCTGCTGGCCGTTCATCGCAGCGATCCGGACAACTGGCCGTTCCTGCTCGACAGCGCCAGCCGGGGCGGAAGTCTCGGTCGATGGTCCATCCTCATGCGGGCCGATCCGGACCAGGCGCCCATCATTGCCTCGAAAGATTCCATCGATGAGTTCCTGCCTCGCCTGGATCGCGCCTTCGAATCCGAAAGTCGTGCTCAGCCGGGCCGGCTTCCATTCGAAGGCGGCTGGTTCGTTTACCTGGGCTACGAACTGATTGGAGAAATCGAACCCCGCCTGAATCCGCGAGAGGTACCCGACGGCACACCCAAGGCGTTCGCCAGACGCTGCAACGCGGCCCTGATCCTGGATCATGAGACCGGTGACGCGTTTGCCGTGGCCGAGTCGCCGGGACTTCTTGCGGCAGTCGTGGATGAGGCTGCCGGCGCCGCACCGTTGCCGGAATCGGCGGACGACCTTGAGTTGCCCCTTATGCGTCCCGACGACGGCGCGCAATTCATGCGCGGCGTCGAGCGGATTCGCGAATACATCCTGGCCGGCGACGTTTTTCAGGCCAATCTGTCGCGTGCCTGGCAGGGCTTGGCCGAAGCCGCTCCGGATCCGGTCGAGGTTTACCGTCGCCTGTCGGCCAGCAACCCGGCGCCCTTCGCCGGACTGGCCCGACTTCCCGGCGGCACCCTGTTGTCGTCTTCGCCGGAACGCCTGGTGTCGGTCCACGGCCGTGTCATCGAGGCCCGGCCGATCGCCGGCACCCGCCCCCGGGGCGACTCGCCCGAGCGCGATCGAGCGCTGTCGTCGGAACTGCTGGCTCACCCCAAGGAACGCGCCGAGCACATCATGCTGATCGACCTCGAGCGCAATGATCTCGGCCGCATCTGCGTGCCGGGCACGGTGGAGGTCGACGAGCTGATGATTGTCGAGAGCTACGCCCACGTGCACCACATCGTTTCCAATATCTGCGGGCAGCTGCGCGACGACGTATCCCCCGCTGACGTGATTCGGGCCTGCTTCCCGGGCGGCACCATCACGGGTTGCCCCAAGGTACGCTGCATGGAAATAATTGCCGAGCTCGAAACGGCCGGGCGCGGCTTCTACACCGGCTCCATGGGTTACCTGGGGCTGGACGGTCACATGGATCTCAACATTCTGATCCGAAGCATGCTGGTCTCCGACCGCGGCATCCGCTTCCGCACCGGCGCCGGCATCGTCGCAGATTCAGAGCCGGCCGCCGAGCTCGCCGAAACCGAGGCCAAGGCGCGCGGACTCATGCGCGCCCTGAATCCAGAATGACGCGCGGACTCATGCGCGCCCTGAATCCGTGAGTGTCGTCCCATGACGCGGTGGCTGGTCAACGGAAAACCCGACGCGCTGGTCGCCCCTGCCGATCGTGGGCTGCTTTACGGGGACGGCCTGTTCGAAACCATCGCGTTTCACCACGGCCGCAGCGCGCTGTGGTCGTTGCACATGGCGCGTCTTGTGGCCGGCTGTCGGCGTCTGGCGCTGCCGCCGCCGGACATCGATCTGCTGGCCGCCGAATGCCACGAGCTGCTGGGCAACGGCAACAGCGCGGTGATTCGCATTGCCATCACCCGCGGCCGCGGCGGCCGCGCTTACTTCCCGCCGGAGCACCCTGAGCCCACCCGCATCCTGATGCGGCGCGCAATGCCGGATAGCCTGGAATCTCAACGCACCGCCGGCCTCGTCATGCACACCAGCGCGATTCGCCTCGACGCCGATGTCCTTGGCGGTCTCAAGCACATGAACCGGCTCGAGCAGGTCCTGATTGCCGAGGAATGCGCCAGGCACGGCGCCGGCGAAGCACTGGTACTCGATTCGGCCGACATGATCGTCGAAGGCCTGGCCGGCAACATCGTCGTTGTTCGCGGCGACCGTATGATCGCACCCGGACCGCACCCCGCCGCGGTTGCCGGCGTCGGGCTTGAATGGCTGCGGCGGCACGCAGCATCGAATCTCGAGGAACGGCCTTTCGCCGCCGCCGAGCTCACCGGGGAAGACGCCGTCTGGGTGATAAACTCGGTGCGCGGGCCGTGCCCGGTTCGGTCGCTCGACGGGCGAGCCCTGACGCGCGACAAGCGGATTCCGGAATGGCAACAAAGGTGGTATAAAGAAGTTGAAGAATGACTCGTAAGATATTTATTTTTATAGTTATAGTCTCCATCACCGTTGCGATCATGGCGGCCTGGACCTGGCGCGATTACCGGCAGTTCGCCCACGCGCCGCTGATGGAATCCGGGGTTTCAACGGTCTGGATTCGCCCCGGCGATACGCTGGGATCACTGGTTGCACGGCTGGATCAGCTCGGGTTGGCTAAGCCGGGATGGCACTGGCGGCTGCTGGCTCGCTTCGAGCAGCCCGTGATCAAGGCCGGCGAGTACCGTCTACGGCCCGGAGAGTCGCCGACCTCGCTGCTGGCCCGACTCGACCGTGGCGATGTCGTTAGGCACAGCTTCACCATTGTCGAAGGCTGGAACCTGGCGCGGCTGAGGAACGAATTCGAGCGGGATTCGCGTTTGCGCTCGGAGGTCGCGGGCCTGCCGCCGGAGGCGCTGATGGTAAAGCTGGGATGTGTCGACTGCTTTGCCGAGGGCTGGTTCCTGCCCGAGACCTACCAGTTCGTGCGCGGCGACAGCGATCTGGATCTGCTTGCGCGCGCCCACCGCTCCATGCGCGAAGCGCTTGCGGCTGCCTGGGGAGCCCGGGCGTCGGATCTACCCATTGAAACACCGGAGGAATTGCTTGTCCTGGCATCGCTGGTGGAGCTGGAAGCCGTGGTCGCCGAGGAGCGCGCGCAGGTGGCCGGTGTTTTCGTCCGCAGACTGGAACGCGGCATGCGTCTGCAGACCGATCCAACCGTGGTCTATGGAATCACAGGTGATTTCGACGGCCGGATCCGCAGGGTACACCTGAGAACCGATCACCCCTGGAACACTTACACCCGCCACGGCCTGCCGCCGACCCCTATAGCCCTGCCGGGCAGCGCGTCGCTCGTGGCGGCGGCGAACCCGGCCGACGGCGACGCGCTGTATTTCGTGGCCCGCGGCAACGGCACCCATCAATTCTCGGCCACGCTTGCCGAGCATAACCGCGCTGTGGCGCGCTACATTCTGGGACGCGAATGAAAGGGAAGATGATCTGCCTCGAGGGCGGCGAGGGCGCCGGCAAGTCAACCGCCCTCAAGGTGGTGACCGGCTGGCTGGACCAGCATGGCCGCCGGTCGCTGGTCACCCGCGAGCCCGGCGGCACGCCTTTTGCGGAAAAGATCCGCAAGCTGCTGCTCGATCCGCAGACCGGCGAGATAGATCCCGTGACCGAACTGCTGCTGATGTTCGCCGCCCGGCGCGAAAATGTGATGGACGTGATCGAACCGGCCTTGGCCGACGGCATCGACGTGATCTGCGACCGCTTCACCGACGCCAGCTACGCCTACCAGGGCGGCGGGCGAGAACTGGGACCCGAACCGGTGGCGCTATTGGCCGGACTGGTGCACCCGGAACTGCAGCCCGAGCTGGTAATGGTGCTGGACGTCCCGGTGAAAGTTGGCCTGGAGCGCATCAAGCGCCGCCGCGGCGGCCCCGATCGATTCGAGGGTAGCCGCATGGCGTTCCTCGAGCGCGTGCGTCAGGCCTATCTCGATCGCGCGCAGGCACAGCCGGAGCGGTACGCGGTGATCGATGCGACGCAGGATATGGAAAACGTGGCCGCGGCAATTCGCCGGTGTCTGGAAGAGCGCCTGGCATGACCGCTCGTACGATCAATCCGCACCCGTGGCTGGACGTCGAGCGTGGAGCGCTGAACCAGGCGCTGGACGAGGAACGGCTGGGTCACGCACCGATGTTTCTGGGTTCGCCCGGCGTCGGCAAGCGCGCACTGGCCGAATGGCTGGTGCGGCGAATCCTCTGCCTGCAGCCGGCCGATGGCCAGCCGTGCGGCAGTTGCCATTCGTGCAACCTGATCGAAACCGGTGGGCATCCCGATCTTTTCCGGCTCGAACTGCTCGAGGACAAGAACGAAATTCTTGTCGATCAGGTGCGCGACTTCATCGCATCGCTGGGGCTGACACCGTCGGTGGGCAGTCGGCGCATCGGGCTGATAATACCTGCCGACCGGCTCAATCGAAATGCGGCCAACGCGCTGCTCAAGACGCTGGAGGAACCTTCCGGGGAGGTCTGGCTGGTGCTGGTGACCGACAACGAAGACCGGCTGCCGGTCACCGTGACCAGCCGCTGCCAGCGACGCTATGTCGCGGTACCCGACAAGTCCGCTGCATTGGACTGGATTTGCGACCGTCACGGCGACCGCGATCGCGGCGAGTGCGAGCTGGCCCTGGATCTGGCCGACGGCGCGCCGCTGCTGGCCGACGAATGGCTGACGGGCGTTGGTCTCGAGCTCGGGCTCGCGATTCGCGATGGGCTGGCCGGAATGATCTCGGGCGGTGCAGACGAGGCCGCGCTGGTAGAGCAGTGGCGCGAAACGCCCAGGGAGAGTTGGAGGTGGCTGGCCCGGTTCAGCCAGTTGTGGTTGCACGGCGTCCTGGCTGCCCGGCCACGCGTACTGGCCGACGTCCCGATGCCGGCCGCAGGCGCAGCGCCCGTGTTGGAGCAATGCTGGAAGCAGGCGCTGGAAGGCACCCGGCTCTCGGGCCGGCCGGTCCGGCACGACTGGCTGATGCAGTCCTGGCTCACCGAATGGCGCAAGCTCTCGGATCCGGGATCCGCCCGGATCCGTGGGTCGGATTAACAAAGCGTAATCCGGCGTTTCATTGCGGCATGGATGTCGGCTTACGGTCCTTGACCTGGACCGATCCACGCTTCTTTCCGGAGCCCATACCGGCTTTGTATCGTTCCCCGGCCAACCTCCCGGTCTGGCGACAAGGCACAGGTTTCCGGTACACTTCAGCAACGTACACGCGATACTTCGGCGGCAAGTCATGGCACAGAAAGGGATTCTCTCGCACAGCATCGACGACAAGCAGGAGCTGTACCGCTGCTACATGCCGTTCCTGCTCAACGGCGGGCTTTTCATTCCCACGCGAAAGCGCTTCCGTCTCGGCGACGAGGTGCTGGTGTTGCTGACGCTGATGGGGGAGGAGCGCATGGCAATTCCCGGCCGCGTCGCATGGCTGACCCCGCACGGCACGTCCAAGGCCGCCGGCAACTCCGGCGTGGGCGTCCAGTTCCAGGACACCGCCGAGGGCGAGAAGGCCCAGAGCCGGATCGCATCCGAGCTGGCCGGTATGCTGGAGTCGGATCGTCCTACGCGCACGCTTTGACCGCTACCTTTGGCGTGACGGCCTGAACAACGCAACATGACCCCTCCCGAATCGCCGGCCAACCCGAACCGACCGCTGGCCGATCTGCTGCGTCCGGATGCGTTCGATCAGGTCGTCGGTCAGAATCAGCTGCTGGGCGAAGACGGCCCGCTCGCCAGAATGATCGACGCCGGCCGGGTGCTGCCGCTGGTGTTCTGGGGTCCGCCCGGTTCCGGCAAGACCACGCTGGCCCGTCTGCTGGCGGGCGTCAGCGAACTGCATTTCGAGCAGATCTCGGCGATCTTTTCCGGCGTGGCCGACCTGAAGAAAGTCTTCGCAGCGGCCCGCGAGCGCAGAAGACAGGGCCAGGGCACGCTGCTGTTCGTCGACGAGATCCACCGCTTCAACCGGACCCAGCAGGACAGCTTCCTGCCGGTGGTAGAGGACGGCACGATCGTGCTGGTCGGCGCGACCACCGAGAATCCTTCATTCGAACTCAACAGCGCGCTGCTTTCGCGGCTCAAGGTGCTGACGCTCGAACGGCTCGACCGCGACGCGCTGAAGAAACTTGTGGCGCGGGCCGAACGACACATCGGGCGAACGCTGCCGTTGACCGAATCGGCCCGTGCGATGCTCATTTCGCTCGCCGACGGCGACGGCCGGTATCTGCTCAACACCATCGAAGCCGTCGTTGACCTCGCCGATCCCGACAAGCCCATGGAACCCGGATCGCTGCTCCGCCTGACCCAGCAGCGCCCGCCTTCTCACGATCGTGCCGGCGACCAGCACTACAACCTGATCTCGGCGCTGCACAAGGCCATGCGCGCCTCCGACGTGGACGCCTCGCTTTACTGGCTGGCGCGCATGTTTGCCGGCGGCGAAGACGTCAAGTACATCATGCGTCGGCTGGTGCGCTTCGCCAGCGAAGACGTCGGCCTGGCCGACCCCAACGCGCTGGTGCAGGCGCTGGCCGCGCGCGACGCCTACGAATATCTCGGCAGCCCGGAAGGCGAGCTTGCCGTGGTCCAGGCCGTGGTCTATCTCTCCACCGCGCCCAAGTCCAACGCCCTCTATACTGCTGAAAAAGCCGCCGCCCGCGCGGCCAAGCGCCACGGTTCGCTGCCGCCACCGGCCAATATCCTCAACGCGCCGACGAAGATGATGAAGGATCTCGGCTACGGCGAAGGCTACGTTTACGACCACGACACCGAGCAAGGGTTTTCGGGCCAGAACTGCTTCCCCGAGTCCATGCCGCGCCAGCACTTCTACCGTCCCGTGGAACGCGGTTTCGAACGCGACATCAACCGCCGGCTGGCCTACTGGGAAAAACTCCGGCGCGCGAAGGGCTGAAGTCGTTATCGGAATTGAAAGCAAAGGCAAACCGGCTCTCGCGAAGACGCGAAGGCGCTAAGGAAGAACGAGTAAAAAAGCGTGCTCGCGCAGAGACGCAGAGGCGCAGAGAAATGCAGAATGCGCAGAGCACGGTGTTCTTTTGACTTTCCTTCGCGCCTTTGCGTCTTCGCGAGAGATGGCTTGACTTTGATTTTGCTTTTCCTTTTCCTCCGCGTCTCTGCGCGAGGCCGCCTATGATTTAACCGTACGGATGAAAAACATGCCGCTCGCCCCCATTTAAGTGCCGGCTACCGAGTAAACCCGGTTTTTGCATAAATTTCCGGATAGAGAAGCCCGGAGAGTAGTGTTTCCGGGGCGTGGCGCGGAGATTTTTCACCCGGAACATAGTTCACACTATGTGAGGATTGAAAAAACGAGCACGCGCCTCGGAAGCGCTGCTATACCGGGCAGCGTAGCGGTTCAGCGACGAAAATTTATGCAATAACCGGGTACAGTTGCAGGCATGGAATTCAAGGATTATTACAAGATCATGGGCGTGGAGCCCGAGGCCGGCGCCGACGAGATCAAGCGTGCCTACCGCAAGCTGGCCCGCAAATATCATCCCGACGTCAGCGACGATCCGAATGCCGAGGAGCGCTTCAAGGAAGTCGGCGAAGCCTACGAAGCGCTCAAGGATCCGGCCAAGCGCGAGGAATACGACCAGCTTCGCAAGGGCGGCTGGCGCGGCGGCCAGGAGTTTCGGCCTCCGCCGGGCTGGAGTCAGCAAGGCGACGGCGCCGGGTTCGATTTTTCCGGGGTTGGCGGGGGCGGCGGATTCCGCGCCGAGGACGCCGGCGGATTCAGTGATTTCTTCGAGACCCTGTTCGGCGGCGGCGGGCGACAGCGTCGCGCGCACAAGGGTGCCGACGTTCGCGCCAGGGTCGAGATCGATCTCGAGACCGCCTACGCCGGTGGTACCCGGCGGATCAGCCTGGAGCGGCCCGAGCGCGCGGCCGACGGCTCGGTACAGCGCAAGATCCGCAGTATGGACGTCAAGATTCCGCCCGGCATGACCGAGGGTCGTCAGATCCGGCTGGCCGGCAAGGGCGATCCCGGCCCGGCCGGCGCGCCGGCCGGCGATCTCTATCTTGAAATCCACATCACCCCGCACCGGCTGTTCGAAATCGACGGCAAGAACGTGCATCTGACGCTGCCGATCGCTCCGTGGGAAGCCGCGCTGGGTGCGAAGGTATCGGTGCCGACGCTGGCCGGCAAGGTGGAAATGAATATCCCGCCCGGCGCCACGTCGGGGCAGCGTCTGCGCCTGAAAGGCCGAGGGCTGCCGGGCAAGCCGCCGGGCGACCAGTACGCGCTTCTCAAGATCGTGGCGCCCAAGCCGGCCGATGAGGCGCAGCGAAAACTCTACGAACAGCAACGTGATACCTTCGAGTTCGATCCGCGCAGCGGCATGGAGGCGACGCAATGAACGAGCAACGCGCACCCATCGAAGCCATCGACATCGGCGAACCCGAGGCACTGACGCTACACCAGGTCTGCAGTATTCTCGAGCTGCACACCGAGGTCGTCTGCGAATGGGTGGCCGAAGGCGTCGTACAGCCCTCTGGCGAGCGCCTTGGCGAATGGCAATTCGCGCCGGGCCAGATCGAGCGCGCCCGGCGCGCCCGGCGCTTGCAGCGCGACCTCGAACTCAACACCGAAAGCCTGCCGCTGGTGCTGGACCTGTTGCGCGAAGTCGAACACCTGCGATCCCGCCTGCGGATCATCGAACATCGGTTTCTCGAGTGATCGAACGCGCAAGGCAAGTCTTTTGCGGGTAGTCGAAATCACGAGTCCGGTCGCGACATGACGACGAAGGCGCGCGACCCGCACGCCGGGCTGATCCTCGAGGCGCACCCGTTGAAAGTGCTCCGTGCCATGGCCGTGCCGGCTGTGGCCATGATGCTGATGTTCGGCCTCAACTCGGTCATGGATGCGGTCTACATCGGTCAGCTGTTGGGCCAGCAGGCACTGGCCGGCGTTTCGCTTGCATTCCCGGTCACCCAGGTCACGCTTGGGCTCGGCTCGCTGGCCGGCATCGGTGGCGGCGTGGTGCTTTCCATTGCCATTGGAAAAGGCGACCAGGACACGCTGCTCAAACTGCCCGGGACCTGCCTGGGCATTGCGCTGGTCGTCTCCATGCTGTACGCCCTGCTGGGCGCGGGATTCACCGAAGCGCTGGTGCAGGGCATGGGTGCCCGAGGCGAGCTGATCCCGATCGCGTCCGACTACCTGCGTGCGCACGCCCTGGGCGGCTTCGCCGCAATCGGTGGACTGACGCTGAACATGCTGCTGAGGGGAGAAGGCAAGATGGTGCTGGCGGCCAAGTACATGGCCACCGGACTTGCGGCCAACCTGGTCCTCACCCCGCTGTTCATCGTCGTGTTCGACTGGGGCGTGGCCGGCGCGGCCTGGGCCACCAATGCCGGCGCGCTGCTCGGCGGCGGGCTGGTCTGGCTGCGGTTTGCCCGCGGTCGTGCGAGCTACGAAGTCGACGCCCGCCACATCGGGCTGCCCAGAATACTGGCGGGGCGCATCGCCAAGTTCGGCGTGCCGGCGATGATCTCGTCGTCGATGGGCATCGTCCAGGCCGTCGTCGTATTCAACATGCTGTCGCGCATCGGCACCGAGGAAGACATCGCCTTCTACGGTGCGTCCTGGCGCGTACTGTTGTTCATGCTGACGCCGCTGTTCGGCCTGATGCGCGCCTTCCAGCCGGTCGCCGGCATCAACTACGGCGCCGGCCGGTGGGATCGGGTCAAGCTGCACTACTGGGTGTTCGTCGGCGCCGGCACGCTGATGGTGTTTCCTATCTGGGTCTTCATGGGCCTCAACCCGGAAGCCACGCTTTCGGTGATGCTGCCCGGCGTCGAATTCAGCGACGTCGACCTGGGCCGCTTCCGCATCCTCATCCTGGTGTTGCCGGTGCTGCCGCTGGTGTTCACCGCGCTGAGCCTGCTGCCCGCCATAGAACAGCCGGGCAAGGCCACCATGGTCTCGGTCACGCGCCAATTGTTCCTGTACGTGCCCGTCATGCTCCTCGTGCCGCCCATGGTCGGAATCTCCGGTATTTACTACGGCGCCACGGCCATCGACTTCGCCTGCGCGATGTGGCTGCTGGCGATCGTCATTACCACCTTCCGCAAGGGCCCGGGCGAACCCGGCGCCGGCGCCGGGCGCGTCATCGGGCCCAGCGATCCGTGGCGGGCCGGTGCGCCGATAAGGGGTTAGGGAACCTCTGAATAACTCTGCGCGGAGCGCGTTTCAGTCGGAAAAGTCGCAGATCGTGTGCTGTTATTGTCACGACAATCGGAGTGACAGTAGCCATAGCTGCGGCCGAGGGTCGCGACGCGCGAGATCCGGCTTTTCCGGCGCTTGTCATGACAATCGCCCTACGGGACGGGCCTTTGCGGGGTCTCTGCCTTGTTTGGACTCGCTTATTTGGAACAACCAAACCGCGCTCACCCAAGCCAAGCCGGAGCCTCCCGTAAAGCCGCCGTCGCGCCCGCGCAGAGTTATTCAGAGGATCCCCAGGCGCCGATAACCGCCGTAGCTGCCGCGCAGCGCCGCAGCGCCGGTACCGCGCCTGTTTGCAGATGAACGCCTCGGCAAGGCCGGATGCTAATATTAGCCAAGCCTTAATAGAGACTAAGCCATGATGATCAGGAATACCCGGTTCGCACTCCCAATCGCAATCGCGGCCGCTGCGCTGGCGCTACTTTCACTGCCTGCGCTGGCCGAAACAACCGATGTGAAAATCCAGGTGCGCGCGGTGGATGCCAAGTTCATCGGCAGCGGTGTGGGCGGATTGAACGTGGTGATCGAAGACGCGCAGACCGGCGACCTGCTGGCCAGCGGCGAAATTACCGGCGCCACCGGCGATACCGAAGCGCTGATGAAGCAGGGCCAGACCCGCGGCCATGCGCCGGCAACGCCGGATTCCGCCTCGTTTACCGCATCGATGGACATCGACCGTCCGGTGCTGGCGCGTATCCGGATCGCCGGGCCGCTGGCCGTGGCGCAGAGCATCCGGCACCTGAGCGTCACCCAGTGGGTGCTGCCGGGCCGGGACCAGGTCGACCCG
>Ga0102926_1001026_pt1 | contig 16575 bp, 21 predicted proteins | sample SalPonR1_A_D2_MG_FD_78173 | JGI IMG/M metagenome (GOLD analysis project Ga0102926, IMG submission 78173) | Salt pond soil microbial communities from South San Francisco under conditions of wetland restoration - Salt Pond MetaG R1_A_D2_MG | ecosystem: Environmental > Aquatic > Marine > Intertidal...
AAAACCACCTGAATATCGTCAAAATACCCAGGCGGTCGGCTGTCTATTAAGTCACACTTCATGTGGTTATCTCCACTTCCGCCAGTCATGCAACTTTTATTTGTTATTGATAATATAATATAAGATTTATGTAAAGTCAATAGATTATTATAGGAAAACCTTTTTTTGATTAGTCATCTTGATCTTTTTCTTTCTTATTTTTTCTAGAAATTTTATGAGTAAGTAATAGAAAAACTTCAATCGCTTTTCTAAAAAAAACAACTAAAATGATTGCTACAACAATATAAAGTACAACATTCAAAAATAATTCCATTTTATCATCTTCCTTTTTAAATTTATATAATACTCTAATTTAAATTCTCTAAAACACCTTGTACTGAATTAATTATTCTATTTAAATTCTTTTGAAAACCGATGGTTACTTAACCAATCACAAGCAAAATCTACCCCTTGATTCATATCTAATAGAATAGACTTAGCATTACCGATTTTTCCTTTTCTAACTTCTAATGCTTCTTCAAAACTTTTCCCTATGCTTTTAAAATCCGAAGAATCATAGTCAAAATCTTTAAACCATTGCCATTTTGAAACACCATCTACTAAAATAGATGTTCCCATCTTAGTTTTATGCATACCTTCTACTATAGTTTCTGATAAATGAAAACTTGTACAAGCATCATATCCAACGCCTAATAATAAAACCTTACTGCCATAACTATATAACTTTCCTAAAGGGGAATCCATACCAAATTGTGGCGTTAAGGGATGATTCTTTGTTATTTCTTTAGATACTTTACCATAGGCTGAAAAAGAAACTTGTGGATGGTTTGAACGGATAACGTTTGGAAACCTTCGAAAAAGTTCAGCAATTTTTCCCATGCCCCTTGTAGGTGTCTTATCTGGATCAAAACCCGGCATATTTTTATAAATTACTTCATACCATTCTTCTGGTACCGGTGGATGGTTCCACTGATTCGGATCGCTCAGTTCGCCACTATGAGATGGCATAACTAATGTCCCTTTTTCACCGACTACATTAATTAAGGCGTCAATTACACTCTGTGCCCCACCACAAACCCAACCGATACTGGAAAGAGAGGCATGGACTAATATGATATCGCCTGCTTTAATTCCTAATGTTTTTAGATCTTTTTCTATACTTTTGATTGTAATTGGACTTGTTGTTTTATTAATCACTTGCTTTTCAGGCATCTTTTACTCCTTTAATTTAAAAACTAAATCTGAAACGCTCACATCCGGGTGTGTATATCTTTCACAACTAATGGGCCTTCTCTAAAATCTATGGCTTCTCTTGGACACCATTGTAGACAAGCAAAACATTGTTAACACCCATGTTACCGTTGTGGCCTTTCATTCACTATTGTTATATTCTGAACAGGACATACTTTTTTACAAATACCACAACCATTACAATGACTATTCACATGAAAGCCATAATCCATTAATAATATGCCTTCATTAAAGGAAATATTAGTATCTGCAGAATAACCGGCTACCTTTAACCAAATTTTTTTCTGTAAAGTGTTTCTTAAATTTAAAAAATCACTAACTTTTTCAATTATTACAGCATCTTTTTCTATTATACCTTCTTTTACTTGATTAACATAACTAAAAATTTTATCTATTTTTTTTCGATTCTTCACTATATTTTTTCTTTTCATCTAACGGAAGACTTTTTAGTTTGAAACACTTAAAAAAATCTTTTACTTTAACCCTTGGCGACAAGTAATTATAAGGCATGCGAATAGAAAACCCACAAGAGAGATAGGCATTTTTCTTTTTTAATAAATTATCCAAATATTCTAAAGAAAGACATGGATTATCACCATAAGTACACACGCCGAATATATATTGGTTTTTACTATTTTGAACTTTTTCAATAAACTTTTTAGCACTACTAGGTAAACTTTGATGATACACTGGAAATACTATACCAATAATATCTGCATAAAAAAATAGGTTCTAGTCGAGCACCCATAGAACTTGCTAGATATTTAGCAACATAATACGAATTCCCTGTACCTGAAAAATAAAAAATAATCTTCTTCATAAATTTATCCTCTATAAACCATACCAGCCGCAAAACAACTGAATTTCTGCTTTTCGTAATAACTTTTAACATCTTCCTTACAAAATAACTGCATATTTAAACGCGCTTCTTTTCCCTTTTTAACAAGTACCTGTATGATTTCTTCACCTAAGCCTTTGTTTTGATAACCTGGATGAACACCAACACCTAAAATGTACGCATTTATTATACCATCTGACAACATGCGTCCTGTACCAATTAAGGTTTCATGATCATAAATATAAATAACATACCAACTATTTTGCATTGCTTGATTTAATTCTTTTTCTGACAACCTTAGAAACTTATTCCAACCAAGTTCACTATATAGCTTATAAAGGTCTTGTGACTTTTTAGTTGCTTCTAAAATTTCATAATTCATTTGTGATCCACCTTTCTAACAGTTCTATGATATTATAGAATAAAAATTTACTCAATAGCCACTTCTTCGGCAAATAAATCCGCTAAAGTGTTTTCAAATTGTTCTGAATGTGCTTTTACCCATTCAAACTCAATGTATTTACCTTCTGTCAATTGATCGAATAATAACCAATATTTCTTATTCTTCACATCTTGGCCATTGGCTGTTTTCCAGCCATTAAGTTCCCAATTGACAATCCACTCTGTTAATCCCTTTCGAACATACTGTGAATCTGTTATGAGACGTATATACTTTTCTTCTCTTAAACGTTTTACTGCGGCAATTGCTGCTTCTAGTTCTATTAAACTACTACTTTTATGTTTAGATTTCTCTTTATATAAACTGTATGCTCCATTTTTATCTTTTATAATATATGCTAATCCGCCTGTTTTTTGAATTTCTTTAAAAGAACCATCCGTGAAAACCTCAACGACATCTCTCTTTCCTTCGTCAATAACATAACTTTTTCTTTTTTTTGCTAAGCGGTCTAGAACAATGATTTTGCTTTTATCATTAAAGGCAGTTACATCTTTTTGATCTCTAAGTACGATCGTCAATTTAAATCCAATATAAAAAGTACTTTTTCTTTTATTACGTAATATTTTGTTCATCTGGTAAGCGTTATTTCTTAAAAACTTTGCAATATTATCATTTCCAGGAATTCTTAATGCCCTTTTAGTATAGTTAAATTCTATAATAGTAGAGTATTCATTATTAGAAATTTCGATTAAATAGTCATTATTTACTTTGTCAATTATTTCTAAATTAAACACGTATAAATCCATTGTAACCTCATTTCCAAGTCCTTTTTATAACTCATAAAGAAGAAAACACCATAAGCTGTTTTATTAGCAGATGGTGTTCAGTGACATTTAAAATTCCATTGTTTTAGCGACAACATTCTCAATTGCATTGAGTTCATCTTTTAACTCATCATGCTCACCAGTCTCTTGACGCTCAAACTCTAACAAAATAAAACCATTTGCACTACACTGATTTTGAACTTCGTGTAACCCGAGCCTTGTTTTAATAATACACCCATGTTTTGTTAATAATTCTTGTACCTTTACGGCTGATTCTTCACGGTCTTTAATCTCAACTCCCATAATTGTGCGCATCTTTCCTCCTTTATATCTCTAATACACTTTTATATAGTATTAATTCCCATTCATTTAACAGTTTAACCAAATTTTATCATTTAATTCATTCCCTTTAGTATTTTTTCAATACTAGTGACATCTAATGGCCGATTTAGATAAAAACCTTGTCCATTTGTACATTGTATATTTATCAAATAGTCTAGTTCTTCTTGGTTTTCTATCCCTTCAGCAATAACTTCCACACCTAATTTTTTACCCATGGTTACCAAAGTTGAAATGATTACTTTTGCTTCTTTTCCTTCACTAATATCCATAACGAAAGATCGATCAATTTTAAGATGATCTATTGGTAATTTAACTAAATAACTCAATGAAGAGAATCCTACACCAAAATCATCAATTGCTATTTTAAACCCTTTGCTTCGAAGTCTTTTAAACTTTTTAATAGATGCTGTTACATCTTTTAAAATCGTTCGTTCAGTTAATTCCAATTGTATCAGATTAGATTTGATTTTTTCTTGAGTACTCGTTTCTAAAATGAACTTTTCGAAGGTCTTACTTTCAAATGTTTCAGATGAAATATTAATTGAACAAACCGGAAGGGCGATTCCATTATCTTGCCAAGTTTTCATCTGTTTTAAAACAGCTTTTATTACCCAATGATCAAGTTTTTTTATTAATCCATTTCTTTCTGCAATAGGAATGAATTCTCCTGGGGATATATTTCCTTTTATTGGATCACTCCATCGAATAAGGGCTTCTATACCTTTTATCCTATTGTCTTTAAGATGATAAATTGGTTGGTATTCTAGATACATTATATCTTCATCAAGTGCCTTAGAAATATTGGTAACTAAATTTCTTATTTCCAAATCTTCTTCATATAATTCAGATTTAAACACTTGTATATTGCCAATAGCTTTCCTCTTTAAATAGTTACTTGCAAAGACTGCTTTCTTTACTAAACTTTCAGCTTCTATACCATCTTTAGGGGATTCAGAAATACCGATTCTACCATTAAGAGTTATTACATTATTTTTCAGATGAATTGGCTCATTGATTTTTTTAATAATTTTTTCGCTAGCAAGACTAATGCCATTAACCTTTTCTGAAAGTAGGATGAACTGATCGCCTTTACCCCGATAAAGTTTAGCTTCTATGATAAGTTCTTTTAGTATTCGCTCTGAAATGATTTTTAGAACTTCATCACCAGCTTTGTAACCATAAATTTGATTGATACGAGAAAAGTTCGAAATTTCAATTACCATAATATTTTTCTTACCATTATTTTTTTGTATCATTTCTTGTAAATCATTATAGAAAACTTGTTGATTAGGCAAATTAGTTATTGGGTCAAAGTAAGTAAGTGTTTTAATTTGCTCCATCATCTGATTAAAACTTCTAGCGGCTTCTCCTAGTTCATCCGACTTATCATAAGTACTTCTTACGGTTAGTTCTCCTTGAGAGGCTCTCTTAAACAAATTAGAGAGTTCAATAACTGGTTGGGTAAAGGACTTGGAAATCAACCATGCAATCGCTACTGCAACAGTTACTAATAAACTTCCAATAATTAAAAATATCGTATCAATTTTTCTTAAAGAAACTAGTAAGTTTTCTTCATAAAATCCTATAAAAAATTTCCAATTTACAACGTTAATAGTTGAGTACCCAATAATAACTTCATTATTATTATTTTTATAGCTTCCAAAACCGTCTTTTGATTGGTAGCTTTTTCTTATTACCTCTTTGAACCCTTCAAAGTCATAAGAAGCTTCATCGAATTTTAAGAAATTGAATCGCCCCAGTTGAAACTTCTTTTCAGAATGAACCATTACATTTCCTTCTTTATCTAAAGCGTAATAGACATTATACATATCATTACTTCCTGATGTCATAAAATCCTTTAAGAATTCAGGTCTAATCCTAGCAATGACTGTCCCAACTACTTCTTCATCTTTGGTAATTGGTTGAGCAATCATCATTACTGGTTCACCTGTTGCACGACTAATAATCACTGGCGAGATATTAAATTCTCCTGCTAAGGATTTTTTAATGTAACCACGATCAGACAAATCTAAAGTGCTGCCATCAGTATAGTACGCTAATCCTTCAAGATCAACAACAGCTATTGCAAGATACTCTAATGATGTTTCTTGCTGAATTACATCTTTTTGTTCTAGCCAATTCATACTTCTAATTTCTGGTTTCTCTGACAATTTTTTTATCGGTTGAATATACAAATTTATATACTTTTCAACTTGCGACTCAATAGTTTTAGTTGTTTCCTGCATGTGAGATTTTAATTCATCCATTGCCCAACTCTTAATTAAACTATGAGAAACAAAAAGCATAATGCTCAGTACAATTAGAAGTATGGTTAAAACAAAAACTGTCCCTTTAGTTTTTATACTCTTCATTCGTTTAATCCTTCCCTAGTATGATCAATAGAGCAAATAAAGTTCTTAAAATTTTCCGATATTGTTATATATATAAGTATATTGCTAATGGCTTTATTTAACAACATATTATTTGCGTTATTTCCTATTTTTAAATAGATATCGTTTTCATTAAAATAGGAACCGTTATCCTATTGCTATTTATGAAAATCAGTATATGATGGAACTAGTTCAAATTAATATGAAAAAAATAAAAAAGGAGTGCAATATATGATAAAGGTAATTACTGTTAAAAACACTTTAGAAGGTATTGGTTTAGATTTTTACTCAGCAAAAGATAGCAAAAGTTTTAATGATCTTATAAAGACATTAGAATCTCAGAATATCAAGATTGATGAAACAAAAATTAATTGGGATATTGATAATAATAGGATTTCATATCCAAATGCTCAAGTGAATAAATTTTTTAAAAATATACAGATAAATTTATCTAACTAACTAAAAATAAGATCCAACTCAGATCTTATTTTTTTGTCTAAATATTGGGGATCGCATCTATTTCTCCATCAAATATAAATAATACCAAAGTCTTATAATAATGAACCATCGGATGCTCCGCTATTTTTTTATTCTTCACTAGCTCTTGATAGATACTTTTGAAATACCATTCTTGAAAGACTTTTCCTTTATTAAATTTATCCCAATTTAACTTATCTGCTTCTAACTCAATTTTATTCATTTCAAGATTATTAATTTTATCTGCAATCAAAACCCATTTAGAAACATCAGGTATCTTATTTATATTTCTAATGGTATGGCTCTTTCGTTCAATCCATGATTTAGACTTATCTTCACTTAAATGTTTTACATAGTCTGTTATATTTTCATCAAAATCTTTTTTTAAGTCAACTGATGTATATTCTGTATCTTCTAAAGTATCATGTAGTAAAGCTGTTTTGAGTAGTGCTTCATCTGTAAATCCATATCTTATCAACAAAGTCATCACACCAAAGGGATGTGAAATATATGGAATCTTTGTTTTCTTCCGATATTGTCCATCATGTAAAACTGTTACTAAATTAATTGTTTCTGATATTGATTTCATTTCTATTTAACCCTCTCTTTAACATATTCATATGCTTTAAATCTTTACTAACCCTCTAAAACCCCTTGATTGATAATAAGATTCCGCTCCGTTATGATAAACAAATAGTGTATTATATCGAAAATCACAAAACAAAGCCCCTCCTAGATTTCTAATATTATCCGGAGTTTTAATCCAACTTGAAGTTTTCAAATCAAAATCACCAAGTTCTTGAAGTTTACGATAGTCGGCTTCATCTAAAATCTTTATACCTATACTTCTAGCTAAACTCAATGCACTATTTTTAGGTTTATTTTTCTTTCTATATTTAAGTGCCTTTTGATCATAGCAAAGACTTCTTCTACCAACAGGACTTTCCTTAGAGCAATCGATAAATGTGTATTTATTTGCTTTCTCATCATAAAAGATAACATCTGGTTCACCACCTGTATTTTCCATAAAAAAAAGTGTCTGTAAGACTGATGGATTATTTTTTAACCTTTTTTCAATATCTTGCCAATGAAGGTTCTCATGTCTACTTAAATTTTTTTCAAACCGTCTTCTCAATACTTCAAGTAAATCATTTTGTTCTTCTTTTGATATGTCTTTTTTTAACATATAATCACTCCAGTGAACTACCACCTAATTAGCTTTCTCAATTTTAATCTTTAAAAATAAAACTGTTTCATAGCCTTCAATGATTGCTTGGATCCCTTCCTCATCAGAGTAATCATACCCTGAACGTATAGAGTTATTATTTTGACGATACATTGCTAGTATTATTTCCTCATTATATTTTATAGCTACTTCCCCTTCATCAATACCATATTCCCATGTACTAATACCTTTATTTGTTAATATATTTTCTTGAATTTTACTTGGATGTACACGTGTCCCATTGGAATAGAAAAATACTAAAGGTTCTTGATTTGTATTGATAACGCCAAAACCTATTTTGCCGTTTTCTTCTTTATGGGGACTCAAACCATACTTCATGCCACCTAAAGATTTGGGTTCAATCAATTGGCCATTACTGTAGCCTTCTAACCAAATACTTACCCAACTTTCCTTTGCTTTAAGCCAATGAAAATTGTAGTTAAATACCTCTCCAATATCTAAATCATCAAAGGTTCTTTGATAACTAGAGTTTTCATCAATAGAAATATATCCTGCTGTATTATCATCAACTGTTTTTTGAGTACAAGAAGCAATTGTCAATAGAAAAAGCATCAATAGAGTTATTTTAAATAAACTGTTTCGTTGAAACATATTTACACTCCCGTCTAGAACTTTCTAACAATAAGATCTTTTAATACTGCAAAAATTTCCCGAATGAATTGTTTCGGCAATTTTTTTCTTACACTTTGAGCTGTAAGGCCTTGAACATTCATATTTAGTCGTTTAGCTAGCATTTTTGCTCTAAACATATGGTAATCACTTGTGACGATAGCAATATTTTTTCTATATTCTTGAATATTTTTAAAACTCTTGAATAAATTTTCTTGAGTTGAAGTCGATTGATCTTCTAAAATTAAACGATTCCTATTAATGCCTCTTTTTATTAAATACTCCGCCATTGCATAAGCTTCCGATACAAGCTCATCAGGGCCTTGACCACCCGATACAATAATAGGTATATCAAGATGATGAAATCCATTATAAGCTTCGTCTAATCTTCTTTTTAAACGGTTTGATACCTGATCACCATCAAGACCTGCACCTAATACAATTATATAGTCTATTGAATCATAATTATTTATTTTAGATTTAAACTCACTTAAAATTAATACTCCTATGAGAGCAAAAAATATTCCAACACTTTTGATAATGATAAATAGTATTAACATTAGAAATGAAGAACCATAGATACTACTCACTAAGTTAATCTGTCCCATGGAAATCACTCCATGGACTTGAATGATTATTAATTAAGGTAATAATTATTGGTATAATTATTATTTGAAAAATAATCCCAGGTAAGCCTGTAATAATACTTGACTCTATATATCTAATTGGATGCATTGCTAAACCCATTGTTTCCCTTAATAAGAAAACCGTTAAGGTTGCAGCCACTCTACCACTAATCATAGCTACAATTAAACTCTGATAAAGTCCTCTTCTTTTTAAAAAACCAATAACTAATGCATATGTTATTAACTCCATCATTAATATCGGTAAAATCGGATAAATTATAGGCATGCCTGTTAAAAAACTACTAATAATTGGTATTATTACAGCAATTGTTAGTGCATAAATTGGTGATAAAATATATGCACCAATCATGACAAAAACATGCATTGGTAAAAATATCTGACCAACACTTCCAAAAATATGGAAAATATAGGGGGAAAAAATGCCTAAAAATGATAAAGTTAATGTTATTCTTATCTTTCTCTTTTTTCTAAGACTAAAAATTTTACTTATCATTTTTTTGACCACTTTCTGATAGTTTTTCTACTCGCGCCAATTGACTTTCTATTGTCTTCAATTTCTTATGGTTATTATAGTTGTTAATTATGAACTTAACAAAAAAAACAATCATTACAATTATTCCAATTAGAACTAATGTATTAAATATTTGAAAAAAGAATGTTGCATTTATTTCAACGCGTCCTAGTTTAATATTTGCTAAAAACATTTTTCCCTCCATCTCAATTATTATCTTTCAACTCCATTTAATACTCACATTTATAATTGATTATATCATACAGATTTAACAATTAGAAGTTAACTTATATAATGACAAAGAAAAAATTACAGGGAAAATACTAAAAAGAATCTTTCTCTACTATTACGTCGCTATTCTTCAATTATAATACTTTTATTGTCTAGATCTAGAATATGGATATTACACTCCCCGCCTAAATACTGTTGTACAAGGTTTTTTAACTCATCTAAAGCATCTTCTAGACGTTCACTTGAATTTTGATCTGTAGACTCAATACATAGAAAAGCATTCGTTGTTTTTTCTGTTAATAGTGTTCGAACAGATTCTCTCCAGTTCCAACAGCGACAAATAGCACCGGCATTATCTTTGTAAACAACTTCTCCAGGGTACGGCGGTTCATTTTTATCTGAACCTAAAGTAATAAATGATTCCCCACCTTGTGCTTGGGTTAGTCGAATATCACCTATGAAAGTATCAATGTCTTCCCCACCACAAGGTAATGCATATTTTAATGAAACAGAGTTATATAAATCAACTAAAGGATTAATATTTGGTATTTCATTGCCTTTACTTACACGTTTAAATAAGGCTTCAATAGAAGCTCTAGCCCCTTTTTTTGTTTTAAACTTCTGAAAGGCCTGACGCCACACATGGATCACCTCATTTTTACTGAACTGTTCTTTAGGCAAATACTTTTTAATTTCTTTCTCAGCAGTTCTCAAAAGTTTTTCATATTTCACTGTATCCTTTATTTGATTATCAATGCCTTTACAAATAACAATACCGATCTTTGCTTCAGGAAAAATTTCCCAAAAGGATTTCTCTATAACAAACTTTTTCATTTTGTCCTCCATTTCTACTTCTACTTTACTGATTCTAATCTTTTTCTAATTATTTTTAATTGATTATCTGTTACACCTAGTTTTTTCTCAAAGGGACCATCCATAGTTATGACTATGAGTTTTTCTGCATCGATTTTTTTAATTAGTTCTTCTAATTTTTGAATTGATTTCTCATCATCATTATATCCTTTAATAACCGTAATCTCTAGGATGAATTTTCCATGAAATTGACGATTAAATTCAATTAAACTGTTTAAATGATTCTCTAAAGTATAGCCTTCAATAGGTCTTTGCAATTTTTTAAAGTCCTCTTCAGTAATAGCTTTTACTTCACCAATAACTTCCTCACATTTATTGGCAATTTCAATATATTTTTCGTTATTTAATAAATATCCGTTAGATAATAGTCTTACAGCCAATTCTTTATCATGAATTGTTTTAATAATATCTTCTATTCTTTCATGAATAATGGCTTCTCCAGCCGAATTTATAAAAACCAGATCAACTTTATTTTCATCAAGAATTTCACTCAAATGATCTATTGCTTCTTGAGTATTTTCAAAAGATTGAGTATTATCTATTTGTTTATTAGACCTACCAATGGGACAAAAAATACAGTCAAAATTGCAGTATTTTTCTGGCAAAATATTGACTTCTAACACATTCTTACCCTCTTCTAAATAAATATCTTTATAACTAAATTGATTCACCTGTATCCTCCATTCTAAACTTAACAAAAAAAGCCTAAGAGATATATCTAATACCTCCCAGGCTTTTGTCCTTCCGTGTACACATTTAATCATGTGCGTTTTCTCTCGGACCAGCCAGTTACCTGCGGAACCCTAGAAAACTATTTTTATTTACTTTTTTTATTTCCCCCAAAGTAATTTTACACTAACAAATAACACTTGTTTTTAGATTTGAAACTTTGCAATACTTTTTTGCATATCTTCAGCTAGTATTGACAACTCTTCACTTGCCTGAGAAATCTGTGCCATTGATGCAGTTTGTTCTTCAACGGAAGCTGAAGCTTCTTCTGTACTAGCAGCATTTTCTTCTGAGATAGCAGATAGATTTTCAATAATATTGATGATTTGAGTCTTTTTATCCATCATATTTTCTGTAGATTCATTTAATTCCTTGACTACATTTTTTACTTGATCAACAGCTTCTGAAATACCTTCAAATTTATTATGGGTATTGTTTAAACTCGTCATTTGTGCTGCTACAATTTTTCCTGCTTTATCCATAGTTTTAACACCTTTTTCAGTCATATTACTTAAACTTGCAATCGTATCTGATATCTCTCCAGCAAACTGATTTGTTTCTTCTGCTAATTTTCTTATTTCATCGGCTACTACTGCAAAACCTTTGCCAGCTTCCCCAGCCCGAGCGGCTTCAATTGAAGCATTTAAGGCTAATAGATTTGTCTGTTCTGCTATGCCTTTGATCATATCACTTGCTGATTCAATTCTATCTGCATTTTTATTCGTTTCAATAATAATACTTTGCACCTCTTTAGACGCATCATTGTTTTCATTCGTCTTTTCTTCAAGATCTTTTAACACAACTAGTCCTTCTTCTTTTAATTGATTCACTTCATTTGCTGAATCACTTAATATCTTCACAAGTTCTATTTCCGCTGTAATAATATCTCCAAGAATGTTAATCTCATGAGCACCATCTGTTGTTTCTTTTGCTTGATCTGTTGCGCCTTCTGCAATCTCTTCAATAGTCTTGGCAACTTCATCAGATGCAATTGAAACTTGTTCACTCGTTGCTGTTAACTCTTCTGAAGAAGCAGCTACATTAACAGCATCATCATTAATCTCATGAATCAATCCTTTTAAGTTGTTACGCATAATTTCAACTGCTTTTGCAATCTTACCAATTTCATCCTCTTTTTTTCTTATTTTATCTCCTTGTACATCCGCCTCCACAGTCAAATCATATTTTGCAACTTTATTTAATTCTTCAGATAAGTAGGTAATTGGTCCTGCTATTGAACGACCTAATAAAACCGCAATTAGAACACCAATTAATACAAAGGCTATACTCGCAAATAACAATGCTCTTTGCATGCTTACTAATCCTTCAAAAAATTCTTCTTCTAAAGCCACATTAATAAGAATCCATTCGGTTCCAGGTACTGGTGCGTATCCCCCGTACATATTTCTACCTTTAAATTGATACTTTCCTAGACCGCGTTCTTCTACAAGAGTTGTTTCTAACATTTCTGCTACTTCTTTAAAACCATCATCTGATTTTGCTTCTTCGATTATATTTAGTTGAGTCATTACATATTCACGGGTTGGATGGGAAACAATAGTTCCTTCTCCATTCACAACATACACATAACCATTTTCTCCTATTCCCATGGTATCAGTAACATCATTTAATGCGGCACCGTCTCTTCTCGCAATTAAAACACCTACTGTTTGTCCGCCTCTTTGAATAGGAGCAGCAAACATTAATACAGCAGAGTTTGTCACTCGACTAATTATAACATCTGAAACATTTGCTTCACCGTTAAAAGCTTTCTGAACATATCCACGATCTCCTAATTCAGAAACAGTATCACCAATAACATATTTAGCTTTACCATCTGGCGTGACTACAGCCATATCTAAATAACCTAATCGTTCCACATCATCGGTTAAATCTTCTTTCTGTAACTCCCAATTCATTGTTTGCATTTGCTGGCGATTAGCTACTTCATATAAAACATCTAATCTTCCTTCGATAAGCTTTTCAACTTCTGCAGAACCTAGATCTGTAATCTGCATCATTGTTTTTTCAGCTTCACTTTCTACTGTATCTGTTGCAAAAAATAACGCTGTAATCCCTAGACCTAATGCAACTAGTAAAACTAAGCCACCAATATAAAGCATCATTTTAATAGATAGTTTCTTTCTCATAACTCCCTCTTTTCTCTTTTGATACAAAATTATCTTGTTATTTCATTTTATACCCACTTTACATTATCTTAACCTTTTAAATAAAAAAAACTAGCAGCTAATTAAAAGCTTCTAGATTAAGCATCAACTTAAGTTAAAATTTAGTTGCTAAAGGGAATTAATAAAACGGAAGCATTTGCATGTCTTGCAATGTCGTGACTTACACTTCCAACGAATAACTCTTTAATAAAGCCTTTCCCTTGACTTCCCATAACAACTAATGAAATGTTTTTTTCATCTACTACTTCTAATATTTTTTTTGTTGGATTACCAGAATCTTCTACTAAATCAATTTTTATATCATTATATTCACTTAGTTTATTCTTTAATACTTCTAATTTTTCATAACTACTGCCCCTAGGCCCTTCCTCAACATGCATAATGGTTACTTTCTTAATACCATCTGAGATCATCTTCTTTAAGTATTCAAAGGCATGGTCAGCATTTTTGGAAAAGTCAGTTGGAAACAAAATATGATCATCAATATTATATTTAACGGCTCTTACTTTCTGATAATCTTTTTTTTCATCCATAACTAATCTAATAACTAAAACTGGTTTCTCTGATGTATGAATAACTCCATAAGTCAATCGATCAAATAACATTTCTCCTGCTCTTGAATGTTCAATCTCTCCAACGACTACTATAGAATAATCACCTGTAACAGCAATTTTATTGACTACTTTTTTAGGAAAATCTGATATGATTTTTGTTCTAACTTTAAAATCTAATCCTTCTAGTGTCTTTTTTTTATCTTCTAGTATATGCTCAATGATACTTGTTGAATAAGAGAAAGCTAAGGAACTAATCTCTTGGGTACTGATACATTGTAGTAATGTACATTCCTTTGCTCCATATTTTTTAAGATTACCTAAACATCTAATAATAGCATCTGAACTAGGAGACATATCTGAGACAACAAGTAGTTTTTCAAACATAAAATTCACCTCTCCCTCAATTAATTATCCCATTTTTAAATAAATCAACTTGATCAACTTTACTTAATTATCTTATACCCAAATATATCTCATTGATTCATGATTTTTACTTTTATAATCCTATAGCTATTAATTTAATACAATTTCCTTTTCATATGCTGACTCGATTTCATGTAAAATCAATAAAATCGCATTACTAATAGATCCATATTTATCACCTAGATAGTATTCATTTTTCTCAAATTTCCAATAACTCAACAACTATATATCAAAGACAAATATTATTATGCAAAGATATATTAAGATTAACCAATTATTTGAACTTTCATATTAATTTAAATCAAAAGCTATTGTGTCAATTTACAATACCCTACAATAATTCCTTTACACGTCTTAATAATGCTTGAGCTCCTAACTCTCCAAAACTGTTAGCCGCTTGTGGACTTGCAGCTGTTATTAAATTCCTATCTTTGTAACAAGTATCATCTGCTTTTTGATTAATGATATTTACTCCTAGAGATTTCAACCTTTCTCCAAAATACCACTTTAATTTACCAGGTAAATAACCAATCATAGGTGTTTTATCATCAACGCTATCAGGAAAAGCTGCAATGGAATACCCTTTAAATATAAAATCTTCTTCAGTTTCACCAATATTTGCTGATAAAAGAGCAGCTGGACCATGACAAATTGAAAATATTAGCAAATTATTATCAAAAGCCCAATGCGTTAAGGCTTTTAGATCTTTGTTCTCAGGCAAACCCAAAAGCGCTCCATGTCCTCCTGGTATAAAAATGCCAATATATTCATCAGTACTGCTCATTTTATTTTCTACAAAATATTTTAGGCTTCTAGGATCATCTAGTTCTGATTTGTACTTTGAAAAAATCTTATTTACTGCCTGATCTTTTTTAGGCATAGCCCACATTTCTATCTTAGCTGGTAGTCCAGTTGGTGTAAAAACATCAGTTTTAAAACCCGCTTTTTCAAAATGAAGCAACGGTACAAACATCTCAACAGGATGGTTTCCAGTTAAAAACATTTTACCATTAGCCATTTCTAAATGCTTCTCTTCTGTACAAATCATTAGTACTTTAAACTGGTCTTCGTTATATGATTTATGATAATTCGTGTGACTATAATTAGTTTTATCAGAAGTCCCAAGCTTTAATGACAATGGTGAGGGTTTATATATATTATCACCAATTTTACTTGGTGCTATACCCAAAAGTTTTTTTATCATAAATTAACCTCCTAACTTTGAATCTCTAAACTCAATTATTGTACCTTCTGGCGCGATTACTTTAAACAAATACCCATCCTCAACTTTATAAATTACTTTATTCTCTTTTATCTTAAAATTATTATAACCTGTAGATTTTATTTCTTTATAAGCAGCATGGACATCAGCTACCATAAAGCACATATGAGCAATACCCTCAACTGTTTTATGCCATTTTTCCAATAATTCATTATTTTTACTTGTTTGTAACTCAATCATAAAGCCACTAATTTGTAACCAACTATTAAAGCGACGACCATGAAAATTACGAGTTTCTTTCACTAAATCAAATCCTAATATCTCACTATAGAACTTAAGGGAAGCTTCATAATCATTTGTTTGAATACAAACATGATGTATTGATTTTTTCATTTTTAAATCCTCTCTACTCTTAAAATTTGACGTAAAATAATTCTTATCTATATTATTTTCTATCATTGATCTTATTTATCCTAAAAAAATCACTTCTATAATTGAATAAATCTTATTAATATTCTCCATCAATCTAATATGATACTCTTTTTTTTATTCATTGATTCTTCTTTCTCATTAATTTTTATGAAATTAAGTCTATGTATGTAATAAGCCCTTTCCTCTCGAAAAAATCCATCCCCCAATCTATTTTCAATGTTATCCCTAATGATATCTTTTTTCTATTTGCCTATTTTTTACTAATGAATATATGAAACCAATAACCCCTAGAATTAGTATAAATGAACCGATATAGACTTCATATAACCACAAATGACTGGTTCGCATGGATGTTAAAAAGAATCTTGAAAACCAATAACCACCTTT
>Ga0102926_1001027_pt1 | contig 16563 bp, 17 predicted proteins | sample SalPonR1_A_D2_MG_FD_78173 | JGI IMG/M metagenome (GOLD analysis project Ga0102926, IMG submission 78173) | Salt pond soil microbial communities from South San Francisco under conditions of wetland restoration - Salt Pond MetaG R1_A_D2_MG | ecosystem: Environmental > Aquatic > Marine > Intertidal...
GAACTAATTAAATTATAACTACAATTTAATTCATTAACTTCAATCTTTAATTCATTAAAGGAAGTAATTTGATTATATGAACAATTTAATCTATTAAGTTTAATATTTAATCCTTCAAATGAAGTAATTTGATTATATGAACAATCTAATGTATTAACTTTAATATTTAATCCTTCAAATGAAGTAATTTGATTATATGAACAATCTAATGTATTAAGTTTAATATTTAATCCTTCAAATGAACTAATTAAATTATTAGAACAAAATAATATATTAACTTTAGTATTTAATCCTTCAAATGAAGTAATATTATTTCCAAAACAAAGTAATTTATCTATTTTAAAATTTAATCCATTAAATGAAGTAAGATTATTATTTCTTACATTTAAAATATTAACATTATTTGTATAATTTTCAAATAATTTAAAATCTTTAATATCAATATTAATATATAATACGTTAACATCGATATTATTATTTAATTGTTCAATATCTTCAATATTATCAATATTAATTCTATTATTTGATTGTTCGATATTTATTTCCATTTATATAATAATATAGTATAAAAATAAATCACTTTAAATATATGTTTCTTCAATTTCAAAAAATAATTATAATTTACAATAAATTATAATTTAAAATATTTTTATATTTTTGTATTTGTATATTTTATTATTTCTTCAATTTCAAAAAATAAAAAGTATAAGATATTATTAATTATAAAATATTTTCAATTCAAAATAAATTGTAATTTCGAAATAATATAATTCAATTAAATATTATTATTGATAATAATATTTTATAATAAATAATGTAATTTTATTTTTACTATCACAAACTAATTTTTAATATTTTCAAAAAGAATTAATTCTATTACTAGCACAATTTAGTTTATTTATTGGAACATTTAATTTTCCAAATGAAGTAATTTGGTTACAAGAACAATTTAATTCATTTATTGGAACTTTCAATCTTTTAAATGAAGTAATAAAGTTAAAAGAACAATCTAATTCATTTATTGGAAATTTAATTCCTTTGAATGAAGTAATCAAATTATTAGAACAATCTAATTTATTTATTGGAAATTTAATTCCTTTGAATGAATCAATTTTATTTACAATACAAATTAATTCATCAATTTGAACATTTAATTTCTTAAAAGAAATAATTAAATTGTAAGAACAATCTAAATACTTAAGTGGAATACTTAACCATGTAAATGATTTAATTTCATTACTAGAACAATGTAATCTATTAATTTTAACATTTAACCATCTAAAAGATTGAATTTTATTATTAGTACAATGTAATCGATTAATATCGACTTCTAATCCTCTAAAAGATTTAATTTTATTGAAAGAACAATTCAATTTATCAAAATTATATTTTAATCCTTCAAAAGAATTAATTTCATTATCCGAACAATATAATCTATTTACATGAATGTTTAATCCTTTGAATGAATTAATTTGATTATAACGACAATCTAATATATCTATTTCTTTAAAATTTAATCCTTCAAAAGAATTAATTTTATTTTTAATACAAACTATAGTATTAACTTTATTTTTATATTCTTTGAATAACTTGAAGTTTTCAATTTTCATGATAATATATAATATATCAACATTTATATTGTTATTTAATTGTTTAATATCATCAATATTTTTAATTATAATTCTCATTATTGATAATTATATATATATAAAATGTAAAAATGAATTATCAATTATTTTTACATTTTTATAAATTACTAATTTTGAAATAAATTATCATTTTGAAAAAAAATTATAATTGATCATATTCTTCTCTCTCTTTCAATTTATATTTTACCATTTTGAAATAAATTATAATTTTAAAATAAATTATAATTGATTATATTCTTTCTTCTTCAATTTATATTTTTAAAATAAAGTAATTTCATTTTTATAACAATTTAATTTATTAATTTGAACATTCAATTCTTCGAATGAAGTTAATTTATTAAATCCATAATATAAAATATTTATTTTAAAATTTAATCCTTCAAATGAATTAATTTTATTAAATCTACAATATAAAGTATCAATATTATTTTTATAATTTTTAAATAAATTGAAATCATTCATATTCATATGTATAATTAAGATATCAATATATTCATTATTATTTTCAAATATAAAAAATAAAATTGATTAAATATTTTAAATATTTATTTAATAAAATTAAATGAATCAAGAAGATAATAAAGAAATTAAATTATGTACTTTTTGTAATAGACCAATTACAGAAATTGAATATATTTATAATAATTTTCCTTTTTGTGAAATTTGTATTTTTATTAACATCAATGATTATCAAATCCCTAAAAATTTAGATAGTCATATGATGAAATTAATAAAATAAATATTATTATTATAATAATAATATTTTTCTTTTGTTTTTATCAATTTCCAAAAATATTATTATTATTATAATAATATTTATTAATTCTTCAATTAAGTTATTCAAAATTTTCAATTTCATTATTAGAACAATCTAAATAATTTATAGGAAATTTTAATCCTTCAAAGGAAGTAATTTGATTATTCGTACAATATAAAATATTTATTGGAACTTTCAATTCTTCAAAATTTTCAATTAAATTATAAGAACAAATTAATCCAATCATTTTGATATTTATTCCTTTAAATGAAGTAATTTGATTAAAACTACAATCTAAATAATCAATTTTAACCTTTAATCCTTCAAAATTTTCAATTAAATTATAAGAACAAATTAATTCAATTATTTTGATATTTATCCCTTTAAATGAAGTAATTTGATTATGAGAACAATCTAAATAATTTATAGGAAAATTTAATCCTTCAAAGGAAGTAATTTTATTAAAAGCACAATATAAATGATTTATTTTAATTTTCAATTCTTCAAAATTTTCAATTAAATTATATGGACAAATTAATTCATTAATTTTAACTTTCAATCCTTTAAAATTTTCAATTAAATTATTAGAACAATTCAAATGATAAATTCGAATTTTTAATCCTTCAAATGAATGAATTAAATTATTAGAACAATTCAAATTATTAATTTTAACTTTTAAATCTTTAAAATTTCTAATTTGATTATAAGAACAATCTAAATTATTAATATTTATATTCAATTCTTTAAATGAATTAAGTTGATTAAAATTACAATGTAATGTATCAATTTTCAATTTAAATCCATTAAAAATTTTATAATTATTTAATCCTTTAAATGAAGTAATTTGATTATTATTACAATTTAAAAATTTTATAGGAATTTTTAATCCTTCGAAATTTTGAATTAAATTATGAAAACAAATTAATTCATTAATAGGAAATTTTAATCCTTCGAAAGATATAATTTTATTAAATCCACAATTTAAATTATTAATTGGTATTTCTAATGAATTGAAAGAAGTAATATTATTATTGAAACAATTCAATTCATTAACTTTTTCAAAATTTATTCCTTCAAAAGAATTAAGTTTATTGAAAATACAATTTATCTTATTTACCCTATTTCTATAATTTTTGAATATTTTAAAATTTTTAATTTTCATATGTATATTAATAGTGTTAACATAAACATTATTATTTAAAAATTTAACATCTTCATTAGAATAAATATATATATCCATATATAGTTATTGCATATATTATAAAATAATATAATAAATTATCATTTAATTTTAAATGATAATTAATATTTAATCTTCAAAAGAAGTAATTTGATTATCTGAACAATCTAATTTATTAATTTTTCCAATATTTAAATTTAATCCTTCAAAAGAATTAAATTTATTAAAAGAACAATCTAATTTATTAATTTTTTCAACATTTAATCCTTTAAAAGAAGTAATTTGATTAAAAGAACAATCTAATTTATTAATTTCTTTAATATTTAATCCTTCGAAAGATGTAATTTGATTACGTAAACAAAATAATTTATTAATTTCTTCAATATTTAATCCTTCAAAAGAATTAATTTGATTAAAAGAACAATTTAAACGATCAATTTTTTTAAAATTTAATCCTTCGAAAGAATTAATTTGATTATGAGAACAATCTAATTTATTAATTTCTTTAATATTCAATTCTTTAAAAGAAGTAATTTGATTATAAGAACAATCTAATTTATTAATTTTTTCAATATTTAATCCTTTGAAAGAAGTAATTTGATTATTATTACATATTAATTCATTAATTCTTTTAAAATTTAATCCTTCAAAAGAATTAAATTGATTATTATTATTACATACTAATGTATCAATTTTATTTTTTGTAAAATTTTTAAAAATACTAAAATCTTTAATTTTTATAGAGATATAAATAACATGAATATCTTCATATTTATTTAAAAGTTCAATATCATCATATGATTCAATATCTATATATACCATAATTATTGTATATTACATTATTATAAAAATGATATAAAAATTAATCATTTTTATAAAATTACCATGATATAAAAATTACCATTTAAAATTTAAATGATAATTAATTAGATGAATTAAACTCTTTTTCAATTAATTAAAAGTAATTTTATTATGATCACACTTTAATTGATTTATATTAACTTTTAATTCATCAAGAGATTGAATTTGATTATGAGAACAATCCAATTCATTTATATTAATTTTTAATTTTTCAAAAGATTGAATTTTATTCTTAGGACAATATAAATTATTAATTTTTTTAATATTCAATTTTTCGAAAGATTTAATTTCGTTAAAAGAACAATCTAAAGTATTAATTTCTTTAATAGTCAATCTATTAAAAGATGTAATTTGATTATGAGAACAATTTAAATTATTAATTTTTTTAACATTTAATCCCTTAAAAGATTTAAGTTTATTAAAAGAACAATTTAAACTATCGATTTCTTCAATATTTAATCCTTTAAATGAAGTAATATTATTTTCACGACATTCTAAAATATTTATTTGTTTAACTTTTAATCCTTCAAAAGATTTAATTTGATTAAAATCACAAAATAAATTATTAATTTTTTTAGCATTTAATCCTTCAAAAGATGTAATTTGATTAAAGATACAATCTAACATATTAATTTCTTCAATATTTAATCCATCAAAAGATTTAAATTTATTATCAGAACAATATAAACTGCTAATTTCTTTAAAATTTAATCCTTTGAATGAAGCAATTTGATTATGATAACAACTCAAATTAATAATTTTTTTAACATTTAATTCTTCAAAAGATTTAATTTTGTTAAAAGAACAATCTAAAGTATCAATTTCTTCAATATTCAATCCTTCAAAAGAAGTAATTTGATTATGAGAACAATTTAAAAAATGTATTTCTTTGAAATTTAATCCTTTGAATGAAGTAATTTGATTATATTCGCAATTTAAATAGTAAATTTTTTCAATATTTAATCCTTCAAAAGATTTAAATTTATTATCAGAACAATATAAACTGCTAATTTCTTTAAAATTTAATCCTTTGAATGAAGCAATTTGATTATGATAACAATTCAAATTAATAATTTTTTTAACATTTAATTCTTCAAAAGAAGTAATTTTGTTAAAAGAACAATCTAAAGTATCAATTTCTTCAATATTTAATCCTTCAAAAGATGTAATTTGATTATGAGAACAATCTAAAAAATACATTTCTTTGAAATTTAATCCTTTGAATGAAGTAAGCTGATTATATCGTAAATATAATTTATTAATTTTTTTAAAATTTAATCCTTCAAAAGAAGTAATTTTGTTATAATTACATATAAATTTATTAACTATAATATTTGTAAAATTTTTAAATATACTAAAATCTTTAATTTTCATACGAACATCAATAACATTAATGTATTTATATGCATCTAAAATTTTAATATCACTAAATGATTTGATTTTTAAATATACCATAATATTTGTATATCACATTATTACAAAATAATATAATAATTAATCATTTTTATATTTAATATAATTCGAAAAAATCATTTATTAAAAATGTTTGTATGTATAATAAATTATGGATCTTTTTCAACTTTGAATATTTCTAAAATACTATCAAATTATAATATATCTTATGAAATAATTGACAAAAATCAATATCCTAAATATATTCCAACTCATGTTATTCTTTCTGGTGGACCTGAACATGTTTATGAAAAATGTGATATTCTTCCTAATTGGATTATTTATAATACTTTCCCAGTATTAGGAATTTGTTATGGATGTCAAGTTATAGTAAATACTTTTGGTGGTGAAATAAAGAAATTTAATCTTGAAAAAGGTATTTATCAAATTACAAATATATTAAATAATGAAAAAAAATATGTATGGTTAAATCATTATGATTATATTACTAAAATTCCAAAAGATTTTAAATTAATTGAAATAGTTGATAATTCTAAATCTGTTGCATCTTTAGAATATGGTAGATTTACATGTGTTATGTATCATCCTGAATCATTTAAAATTATTGATTTGGAATGTATTGTAAAATTTTTAATGAAACTTTAAATATTATTATGAATTAATAATATTTAATAATATTTCAATAAATTTTCATAGCATTCTATATAATTTATTGGAATATTTAATTTTTCAAAAGATTTAATTTGATTACCATTACAATATAAAGAATTTATTTTAACTTTTAATCCTTTAAATGAAGTAATATTATTATCGCAACAATCTAATTTATGTATTGGAATTTTTAATTGTTTGAAAGATTTAATTTGATTATTACAACAATATAAAGAATTTATTTTAACTTTCAATCCTTTAAATGAAGTAATATTATTAGAATAACAAATTAATTTATTAATTGGAACATTCAATTCTTCAAATGTAGCAATATTATTACTTGCACAATTCAAAATATTAATAGAATGTTTTAATCCTTCAAATGTATCAATATTATTACTTGCACAATGTAATTCATTAATTGAATATTTTAATCCTTCAAATGAAGTAATATTATTACAATAACAATATATAATATCAATTTTAACTTTTAATTCATTAAATGAAGTAATTCGATTATAAGCACAATTTAAATAATAAATTGGAACTTTTAATTTTTCAAATGAAGTAATTTTATTATTCATACAATTCAATGAATGAATTTTAAATTTTAATCCTTTAAAAGATTCAATTTGATTACCTTCACAATCTAAACATTCAATTGAAACTTTTAATCTTCTAAATGAAGTAATTTTATTATAATCACAATTTAAATAACCAATCGGAAATTTTAATCCTTTAAATGACGTAATATTATTTTCAGAACAATATATATGATTTATTGGAACTTTTAATTCTTTAAATGATGTAATATTATTATCTGAACAATTTAATTCACGAATATCAAAATTCAATCCTTCAAATGAAATTAAATGATTATCTTCACAATTTAATAATTTAATTTTATTTCTATAATTTTCAAATAATTTGAAATTGAATATTTTTAAATTAATAGTTAATGTATCAATATCAATATTATTATCTAATTGTTTAATATCTTCAAATGTATCAATAATTATTTCCATAATTAATTTACATTAAATAAAATATCAAAATAAAAAAATCAATTAAATATTATTATTGTTAATAATATTTTATTTAATAATATTCAATTATATTATTTTCACAAATTATATATTTTATCAAATTGTATATATTTTCAAATGAATTAATTTGATTATTAGAACAATCTAAAGAATTAATTTTAACATTTAGATCTTCAAAAGATCTAATTTGGTTATTATTACATTTTAAATTATTTATTTCAAATTTCAATCCTTCAAATAATGTAATATAATTGAAAGAACAATCTAATTCATTTATAGGAAATTTTAATCCATTAAATGAAGTAATTAAATTATAGGAACAATCAAAGTTATTTATATGAACATTATTTAATTCTTCAAAAGATTTAATTTGATTATCTGAACAATCTAATTCATTTATATGAATATTATTTAATCCTTTGAAAGATTTAATTTGGTTATTTGAACAATCTAAATTATTTATATTATCTAATCCTTTGAAAGATTTAATTTTATTAAAAGAACAATCTAATTCATTTATATGAACATTTAATCCTTCAAAAGAATTAATTTGATTATTTGAACAATTTAAAGTATCAATATCAAAATTTAATCCTTCAAAAGAAGTAATTTCATTATAAGAACAATCTAAATTATTAACATTATTTAATCCTTCAAAAGAATTAATTTTATTATAAGAACAATCTAAATTATTAATAGGAATATTTAATCCTTCAAAAGAAGTAATTTGATTAAAAGAACAATTTAAAGTATCAATTTCAAAATTTAATCCTTCAAAAGAATTAATTAAATTATGAGAACAATTAACAATTTTAACTTTAATATTATATTTTTCAAATAATTTAAAATTATCAATACATAAATTAATATTCATTAAATAAATATTTTTTATGTAATTTAATTGTTTAAGATCTTTTATATAATTAATAGTTATTATCATTTTTAGAGAAAATGTGATATAAATAAATCAATTTATAAATGCATTCAATTAATACGATTATCTAAATAATATTAAAATGATAAATGTTATTAAAATGATAAATATTAATATTCTTTGCTATTTTATAATTATTGCGATGGTTATAATTCTTACTGTTTTATTTTCTAAAAAATCACTAAAAACTAAATTTTTAAATAATAATAATCATAATCATAATTTTAGTTCATTTAATGATATTTCAATTAAGAAAGATTCCAAAGATTCAAAGGGAGAAATTATATGTAGAGAATTTTTAGAAAAACATTTTAATAAATCATTTGCTAAAATTCGACCTGCATGGTTAAAAAATCCAATAACAAAAAGATGTTTAGAATTAGATTGTTATAATGATGAATTGAAAATTGCTATTGAATATAATGGAATTCAGCATTATATATGGCCAAATTTTACCAATCAATCTTATCAAGATTTTGTAGGTCAACAATTTCGTGATTCTTTTAAATTTATAAAATGTAAAGAATTAGGAATTGAATTAATTATAGTTCCATATACAGTTAAACATAATGATATCCCTAATTTTTTAGGAAATATTATTAAAAATATCAAAAGTTAAATATTATTATTGTTAATAATATTTTATTCAAATTTATTTTTTCAATTCTTATATATATATAATTTTATTATAAGAACAATTCAATTTATTAATTTTAATATTCAATCCTTCAAAAGAAGTAATAAAATTATGAGAACAATTTAAAGAATTAATTGGAATCTTTAATTCTTTAAATGATTTAATTTTATTACTAGAACATTTTAATATATTAATTGGATATATTAATCCTTTGAAGGATCTAATATAATTATTATTACAATATAAATTGTTAATTTTAACTTTTAATTTATTAAATGAAGTAATTTTATTACAATAACAATTTAATTCATTTATATTAATATTTAATTCTCCAAAAGAAGTAATTTGATTATTAGAACAATCTAAATGATTAATTACTTTATTTAATCCATTAAATGATTTAATTTGATTATAAGAACAAATTAATTCATTTATATTAATATTTAATTTTTCAAATGATTTTATAACATTATAAGAACAATTTAATTTATTCATATCAACATTTAATTCTTCAAAGGAAATAATTTGATTATGAGAACAATTCAATTCACTTATATTATTTAATCCTTCAAATGATTTTATAATATTATAAGAACAAGTTAAAGAATTAATTTGAACTTTTAATTCTTTAAATGAAGTAATTTTATTAAATGAACAATTCAAATAATTTATTTCAACTTTTAATTCTTTAAATGAAGTAATTTTATTAAATGGACAATTCAAAGAATTAAGTTTTACATTTAAGTCTTTAAATGATTCAATATAATTTACATTACATATTAAATCGAGGTGTTCAATTTTCAATCCTTTAAAAGAAGTAATTTGATTATTGGAACAATTCAATTTATTTATTTGTAAATTTTCTAATTCTTCAAAAGAAGTAATTTGATTAAAACTACAATCTAAACTATCAATTTTAACATTTAATCCTTTAAAAGAAGTAATTTGATTATGAGAACATTTTATATTCTTTATATAAACTTCCAATTCACTAAATGAAGTAATTTGATTATGAGAACATTTTATATTATTTATATAAACTTCCAATCCTTTAAATGAAGTAATTTTATTATGAGAACAATCTAAATTTTCAATATTATCTATTCCTTCAAATGAAGTAATTTGATTATAGGAACAATTTAAATCTTTAACATTATTTAATCCTTTAAAAGAAGTAATTTGATTATTTTCACACCATAATTCTTCAATTGGAACATTTAATCCTTCAAAGGAAGTAATTTGATTATTTTCACAATTTAAAGTATTAATTGGAACATTTAATCCTTCAAAAGATGTAATTTGATTATTAAAACAATTTAAATGATCAATTGGAACATTTAAATCTTTAAAGGAAGTAATTTGATTATTTTCACAATTTAAATATTCAATATCAAAATTTAAATATTTAAAAGAAATAAGATTATTATTATTAACATTTAATTGTTCGATTTTATTTTTATAATTTTCAAATAATTCAAAATCTATAATATCAATATCTATATTTAATATATTAATATTTTCTTGAGTATTTAATTGTTCAATATCATCGATGTTTTCAATAGTTATTTCCATACATTAATTAAAACTTTAATTTTAATAATTCAAATTTAAATATTATTAATTGTGTTAATAATATTTTGTTAATAATATTCAATTGGATTATTTTCACAATTTAATGTACCAATTGGAAATTTTAATCCTTCAAAAGAATCAATTTGATTATAATTACAATTTAATATATCAATTGGAAATTTTAATCCTTCAAAAGAATCAATTTGATTATAATTACAATTTAATATATCAATTGGAATATTTAATCCTTCAAAAGATGTAATATAATTTTCTGAACAATTTAAATAATCAATTGGAACATTTAATCCTTTAAATGAATTAATTTGATTTTCTGAACAAATTAAATAATTAATCGGAACATTTAATCCTTCAAAAGAATTAATTTGATTACGAAAACATTGTAATTCTTCAAATTGAATCTTTAATCCTTTAAATGAATTAATTTTATTATTAGAACAATTAAGTATATCAATTTTAACATTTAATTCTTCAAAAGAATCGATTTCATTTTCCCAAATATTTAATATATGAATTGGAAATTTTAATTCTTTGAATGATTTTATTTTATTAAAACAACAACCAATATTCTTAATTGGAATATCTAATCCTTCAAATGAATCTATTTTATTCCAACTACAATTTAAATCATTTATTGGAACTTTTAATCCTTTAAAAGATTTAATTTGATTATTATTACATATTAAATTATTTATTGGAACTTTTAATTCTTCAAAAGATTTAATTTGATTATGTGAACAATCTAATGTATTAATAGAAACTTTCAATCCATTAAATGAAGTAATCTGATTAAATGAACAAATTAATTTATTAATAGGAACTTTCAATCCATCAAATGAAATAATCTGATTAAATGAACAAATTAATATATCTATATTAAAATTTAAATATTTAAAAGATACCAACTTATTATTTTTAATAATTAATTTTGTAATTTTTGTTGTAAAATTTTCAAATAATTTAAAATCTTCTATTATTAATTTAATAATTAATAAATCAATTTCATTTTCATTTTCCAATAATTTAATATCTTCAATATGATTAATAATAATTGACATTTTTTGAAAATAAATGGAATTTTAAATAAATCAAATTAAATCTAATTCATCCAATAATAATTCACATCTAGCTACTTCAGAACATTTAGGTAAAGTAAGATATGCTTTTACATGATTATCATCTAAACTATCAAGCATAGAAGTAAATACAAAATTTTGACCTACATGTTCATATTGATAATCTAAAAAGTATGCTGGTGGTGTTTGAGGTATAATATCTTCAGTATTATTAATACGAATAGTATAATGTGCTATTTTATTAAATCTATCTACAAACATTTTATTTCCAACTCTAGGTGATGCAAAATTATAATGATAAATATTATAATTATTATTTTTTATAGATTGTAAATCGAAAGTACATAATGTACTTAATCCTCCTCCTAATGAATGACCAGTAATAAATATTTTTGCTTTTGAAGGAATTTTAATATTATTTCTAATTTGACTATAAATTTCATAAAATCCTTTATGAACTAACATTCCATCTTGATATCCATTTAATTCAGTTGGATTAACTTGAGATACTTCAAAATCGTATCTCCATTCTTTCATTGATTCTGTTCCAATAAATACAATCAAATATTCATTATTATCATTAGAATATATTACACCATATATTGTATTATCAATCATTAATGGAATTGGATCTTTTTTAAATCCAATTGGTATAGGTGCATTATCGATACTTACACAATAAATATGAGAAACATTTTCACATAAATTCATTAAAGATTCTGCTAAATCTCTATCATATAAATATTTATTATCTGGAAATTTTATTATACCTTTATTATTAAATACAAATTCATCACATTGACTTGATGAAACAGAATTATATTTATTTGTATAAGATATAATTCCATAAAAAAACATCAAATATAAAAAAACAATTAATACTAAAATTACTAAAGTAATAATAAGTATTGCATTAATAATTATTCTTGCACTTATTTTTTTTGTATCTAAAAAAGATTCTTCTTCCATTTTAATAAAACTGATTTTTAATTGTATTTATTTATTTATATGTAATTCAATTATGAATAAATATAACAATACTAACAAATCTGATAAAAATTGCGTATTTTTTCCTTCTTTTAATATGGAAAGAGAAGAATTATGTGATCAACTTGACGAATGTTTTAAACTTTATTTAAAAGATAAGAAGATAAACAAGTTAGAATGTGGATGTTTTGTTCATGATAGATATATTACTAAAAATAATATTACTACTAAATATACTTATATTTACTTTATTAGTGAAAAAATAGCTAGTGATATATTACAAAAGAAATTTTGTTTTTTTTATCGACCGACTAAAGAAAAATTAAAAAAATATAAAGAACGAGAAGAAAAATGCAAAATAATTGATCCTTATTCATGTAAATTTAGAATTAGAGAAGAAAATTTGTTATATCCATTTGGTGTAACATTTCTTAATCCTGCATCAAATGAAAAAGGTAATATTTTAGTAATTTATAATGTTCCCATTCAATTAAATAAAGTATATTTTGAAAATTGTTTTTCATTTCGTAAAAATTATAATTTTGAAAATATACTTTATATTAAAGAAAATGGAGTACATAAAGTTTATATACTTTATAAAACTTATGAATATTCTCAATTTTATTTAACTTTTAATAATGAACGTTATTTTAGAGATATGAAAAATGAAAAATTTAATAAAGTTATTATTAATTTTTGTAAAAATAGCGATCCTAATTTATATAAAATAAAAAGATAAAAAAATTAATTATTATTATATCAATAATAATAATTTAAAAATTATTTAATGTAAAATAATTTACTTTAACTTTTAATTCTTTTATATTATTAAATGAACAATCTAATTCATTAATAGGAACATTTAATTCATTTAATGATGTTATATTATTAAATGAACAATCTAATTTATTCACTGGAAATTTTAATTCTTTCAATGAATTTATTTTATTATTATTACAAATTATTTTATTAATTGGAATATTTAATTTTTCAAAAGAATGAATTTGATTAAATGAACAATTTAAATGATTAATCGAAAATTTTAATCCTTCAAATGAAGTTATTTTATTATTCGTACAATCTAATTCATTTATTGGAAATTTTAATCCTTCAAAAGAATGAATTTGATTATCGGCACAATATAAATTATCAATAGGAATATTTAATTTTTTAAAAGATGTAAAATGATTATGATTACATGCTAATATATTCATTGGAAATTTTAATCCTTCAAAAGAATGAATTTGATTAAATGAACAATATAATTCATCAATTTTAAAATTTAAATAATCAAAAGATTTTAATTGATTGAATTCTATAAATAATTTATTAATTTTATTTTCATAATTTTCAAATAATTTAAAATCATTTATTGGTAATTTAATATTTAATAAATTAATCTTATTTATATTTTTTAATCGATTAATATCTTTAATATTTTTAATAATTATCATTTTTTAAATAATATTTATGATAATTATTAATTTATAAATATTATTAACAATAATAATATTTGTGTTAATATAAATCAATTTGATTATGAGAACAATTTAATTGATTTATATCAACATTTAATCCTTCAAAAGATTGAATTTGATTATAAGAACAATCTAATTCATTTATATTAACATTTAATTCTTCAAAAGATTGAATTTGATTATAATGGCAATATAATTCATTTACATTATCATTTAATCCTTTAAATGAATCAATTTGATTATCAGAACAATTTAATCGATTTATATTAACATTTAATCCTTCAAAAGAAGTAATTTGATTATAAGAACAATCTAAAATATTAATTTTAGTTTTTAATCCTTCAAAAGATTTAATTTCATTATCAGAACAATATAATTCATTTATATTAACATTTAATCCTTCAAAAGATTGAATTTGATTATAATGGCAATATAATTCTTTTACATTATCATTTAATCCTTCAAAAGATTGAATTTGATTATGATAACAATATAATTTATTTATATTAACATTTAATCCTTCAAAAGAAGTAATTAAATTATGAGAACAATTTAATCTATTTATATTATTTTCTAATTCTTTAAAAGATTTAATTTGATTAAATGAACAATTTAACACATCTATATCATTTTTTAATCCTTCAAAAGATTGAATTTGATTATGAGAACAATATAATTCATTAACATTAACTTTTAATCCTTCAAAAGAATTAATTTGATTGAATGAACAATATAATATATTTACATTCATATTCAATCCTTTAAAAGATTGAAGATTATTACAAGAACAATATAATTTATTAACATTAATTTTAATATTTTCAAATAATTTAAAATCTTCAATTTTAATATCAATTTCTAAATTATTAATTTCTTTATAATTTTTTAATTCTTCAATATCTTCAATTTTATTAATTTTCATATTAGTCATTTTTACAAATTAATAGAATTATAAAAATTCAATTAATTTAAAATATTATTATTATTAATAATATTTAAAATGTTTTAATTAGATTGTTCTTATAAATTAATTCATTTATATTAACATTTAATCCTTCAAAAGAATTAATTTGATTATCAGAACAAATTAATTTATTTATATTAACATTTAATTCTTCAAAAGATTGAATTTGATTATAAGAACAATTTAATATATTTATATTATTTTCTAATTTCTTCAAAGAATTAATTTGATTGAATGAACAATATAATTCATTTATATCAACTTTTAATCCTTCAAAAGAATCAATTTGATTGAATGAACAATATAATTCATTTATATCAACTTTTAATCCTTCAAAAGAATCAATTTGATTATAAGAACAATTTAAATTATTAATTTTACTTTTTAATCCTTCAAAAGATTGAATTTGATTATGAGAACAATATAATTTATTAATATCGATTTTAATATTTTCAAATAATTTAAAATTAAGAATTTTAATATTAATTCTTAAAGAATTAATTTTATTATAATTTTTTAATTTTTCAATATCTTCAATTCTATTAATTTTCATATTAATCATTTTACAATTTATAAAAAATAATAGAATTATAAAAATTCAATTATTTTAAAAATATTATTATTGACAATAATAATATTTAAAATGATTCAATTAGATTGTCATTACAATTTAATTCATTTATACCAACTTTTAATCCTTCAAAAGAATTAATTAGATTATAAGAACAATTCAATTGATTTATATTGACATTTAATCCTTCAAAAGAATTAATTAAATTATAAGAACAATCTAATCGATTTATATCAACATTTAATCCTTCAAAATAATTAATTTGATTATAAGAACAATATAATTCTTTTATATTACCTTTCAATCCTTCAAAAGATTTATTAATTAGATTATAAGAACAATTTAATATATTTATATTACCTTTCAATCCTTTAAAAGATCGAATTTGATTATTCGAACAATCTAATTGATTTATATCGATATTTAATCCTTCAAAAGATTTAATTTGATTACGATAACAAACTAATTTATTTAAATTAACATTTAATCCTTCAAAAGATTTAATTTGATTATGAGAACAATTTAATTCATTTATATCAACTTTCAATCCTTTAAAGGAATCAATTTGATTAATAGAACATTCTAATTTATTTATATTACCTTTCAATCCTTCAAAAGATTTAATTTGATTACGATAACAATATAATATATTTATATTAATATTTAATCCTTTAAAGGAATCAATTTGATTATCAGAACATTCTAATATATTTATATTACATTTCAATCCTTTAAAAGATTTAATTTCATTATCAGAACAATATAATTC
>Ga0102926_1001029_pt1 | contig 16548 bp, 12 predicted proteins | sample SalPonR1_A_D2_MG_FD_78173 | JGI IMG/M metagenome (GOLD analysis project Ga0102926, IMG submission 78173) | Salt pond soil microbial communities from South San Francisco under conditions of wetland restoration - Salt Pond MetaG R1_A_D2_MG | ecosystem: Environmental > Aquatic > Marine > Intertidal...
TGCCTTATATGTGATTTCTGTCCGTCAGACCAGAGATTTGCCATCCGACTTCCTTCAGATTCCACCTCACGATGGACACCCTTGTCTTTGGCTATACACTTCCCACTATCAGGGTGTGTTAAGAACTTTCACCTATTAGACTATGCCCATGCAGGGCGAACAGGAAAAGCGCCTTCGCCAAATATTGGCGAAGGCGCTTCATAATTATGATTTTGCATTGAAAGCCTTGTTAATAAGGATGAAAAAAGATCCTCCGTAAAATCCTAAAACCAACATCATCATTATTATTGCCGTTGCAGACATGACTCTTCCTCCCTTATACAGCTTCCTTTGTGAATTCACCCTTTTCCGTCTTGTCCGCCAACCAATTGTTGGTTAATAGACCAAACGCAATATATACTATGAATTGAGCAATGATTGTGCCTGTACTGTAAAGTTCCAACGGATTCCACCATGAATCAGGATACCATGTGATTGACTGCCATACCCACCAACCGCATATTGCTGCAAACAAAAGAGGGAATATTGAAATGCAGATGCTCCACCATTTCCCAATTTTGAAATCCGCCCAAGGAGTATTTATTTCTTCTTTGCGCAGTTTTTCGGCTCCGTATTTTGTTATTGCGAATGATACGAAAAGACCGCTGACCAAAAGAGCCACTCCAAGAACAAAGTCTTGATTGTTTAAGAAATTCAAGCTGTAGGCTGAAGGAACTCCGAGTAAAAATCCCATTGTAACAATTACTTTTGTGGCTTTCTTGCGCGAGAATCCCGCATCCATGAAGCTCCTTACCCCAACCTCTATCATGGGCAAGAGCGAAGAAAGTGCGGCAACACCCATGGCAAGGAAGAAAACTGCTGAAATCCATCTTCCTGCAGGCATTCGTGTGAACAGCTGTGCCAAATATATGAAAGTGATACCTGTATTGCCAGATGCCAAAGCATCGTTTGCAAACTCAATGCTCGGCGACAATGCGAATATTGCCGGCAAAACAGTCATTCCGGCAACCAAAGCGCCCACATTGTTTCCAATTCCCATAATCATGCAGTTTCCGGCAACATCTTCTTTCTTCTTAGTGTAAACTGCATAAGTGATTATGAAGCCCCATCCGGCGCCTGTCGACCAGGCAGACTGAGTGAATGCCTCCAGCCAAATTTTCGGGTTTGCAAGCATTTCAATCCTGGGGTTGAAGAGATATTCCAATCCCTTGAGTGCGCCCGGAAGTGTCATAACTCTAAATAGTGCCACCAGCATCAATCCGAATAATGTGGGAATCATTATCTTGCTGGCTTTTTCTATTCCACCGGTAACGCCTTTATATACTATGAATCCGCCTATAGCCATAGACAGAAAGTGGAACAAAATCGTCTGTGAAGGTGTTGTTGTAAACGTATTCCAAATGGCTTCTGTCGCAACTGTATCCATTCCGGGCTTGAAAATTCCGGCTACGGACATTGTAAAATACTTGAAACACCATCCCATGACCACTGAATAGTAGAACATGATAAGCAGACATACCATTACAATCCATGTTCCCATCCAAGTGTATTTTTTGCCGAGAAAGTCTCTGAATGCTCCTATCGCTCCAAGTCTTGTTTTTCTTCCGATAACCATTTCACCTATCAAAAGCGGTATTGACCATACAAGCAAAGCTACTGTCCATGCAATCAAAAAGGGGCCACCACCGTTAGATGCCGCGACTCTCGGAAAACGCCATATGTTTCCTGTTCCGATTGCCATTCCTATGCTTGCGGCGATGAAACCCCATCTACTTCCCCATTGTTCCTTGTTGGTACTCATATAATTCCCCCTAAGTATTTTCGTCCATTTATTTGGACATTTTAATTGATTTCTCCATACAAGCTTCTACAGCATCCATGACGACACCTCTGAAGCCGTTTTTCTCAAGACTTTTCACAGCCTCGATTGTAGTTCCTCCCGGCGAACAAACCATGTCTTTCAATTCTCCGGGATGCATTCCGCTTTCCAAGACCATTTTGGCAGAACCAAGCACCGCCTGGGATGCAAACCTATAGGCCTTGTCTCTTGGCATTCCTCCAAGAACCGCTCCATCTGCCATAGCTTCAATGAACATGTAAACATATGCTGGAGCTGAGCCGCTGATACCTATGACCGCATCGATCAAATATTCGGGAACAACCTCGACCTTTCCTATACCTTTAAAAATTTCCACTACTGTTTTCAAATCCTCTTGTCCCGAACCATTGCCCGGAACAACAGCAGTCATTCCCTCTCCAACAAGCGCCGGAGTGTTTGGCATTGTTCTTACAATACGCTTGTCCTGGCCCAAAACGTCTTCCACGAAAGCCAAATTTATTCCTGCGGCTATTGTGACTATTATCTGGTCTTTCCGAACGGATCCCTTTATTTCCTCGAGAACCGGCTTATAAATGTTCGGCTTGACTGCCAGAACAACCACATCCGCATCTTTCATTAATTCAGAACTGTTTAGGGATACGTTTACACCAAGTCTTTCCTTCATTTCGGCGGTCTTGCTTAAATCCTTGTCAAAAATGAACACCTTGTCTGATTCCAATAATCCTTTACTTAAAATGCCTTCCAAAATTCCCCGGCCCATGTTCCCGCATCCGATAATTCCAATTGCTTTGTTCAACCTTACACCTCCATATATATTTCCATATTATCTCGTTTAATCGATTTTTTTCGACATTGAATTCCATCCAATCCAATAGACGATTTGCAATCCGCATTTTTAATTGCACAATAATATTTTATAACTTAGTTAAATAATTGTCAAATAAGTTCCATGCATATCGTTAATATCTTTGCCCTTAATCGATAACTCTGATTGCTCTGTCACCCACTTTTTGGTCCGATACAGAATCCAAATCCTTTTCATTAATTGTGAATATTTCCGGGTCTCCATCCGAAATGAACCTTTTTTCCGGATTGTTGTCAAAATCCTCAAGCCAGTAACGAATACCAAACTTTTCATTGCTTGCATGAACCCTGTTTAAGTATTGAAAATCCGTCTTTGAATCTATGGGAGAGCGTTCGGGTTGCCATCCTACTGCAAAAACCGCTTCATTCCTGTATTCATTACCCTCGAAAAGCCCTTGTGCTATGGCGGCTCGCCCATCTTCATCCTTGGGTCTTCCTCCATAGGGAAGCGCCAAAGCCCTTATTTTGTATCCTGGCACCTTATCTTCAATAAAACGGTCAATTTTGCCCAGGCTTTTCATTATGGCTTCGGGTCTCAATTCCGAAAGATTTTCATGCCCAAAACTATGGCTTCCTATCTCAAAACCATTTTCTGCGAGATAATTCAGCTTGTAGTCGAGATGCTCGCTCTGTCTAAAAGGATTTGTCCCGAAGATACAAAATGCCGCTGTCCTTCCAAAATCGGGATATTCATATGAAAAGGCATTGATTATTCCAACCGCACAATCGGGGTCGATTACAAGTTCTCCATTTTTCTCAATCATGTTGAAATTCGAAAGTGTTCCGTCATCGAATGTAAAAACAACAGGAGTCATTCCCGCCTCAACATCTATATTCCCGTCAATATAGTCTGCGACACTTATAAGTCGGTAACCTTTTTCATACAAAATTTCGAGGTCTTCCCTGAAGTTTTCCCTCGACCTTACATAGTTTTTTTCTTCATCGGAAATACTGTGGTACATCACTATCATTATCTTTCCCATTTCATTTACGCCCATCGACTTCAAATCCGCATCGCTCGGCATCTCATTCACAGGCTTTGTTTCTTCATTTTCATTCAATTCCTCAAATCCGGTTTCAACCGGTTTTTCAGTTTCAGCCCCCAGCTCCTTTGCGGCGCTTTCTTTTTTTGCACAACCGTATAAGGCCATTGAAAAAAGTAATCCTGCCAAAACAAATAATACTATTTTGATATTTATTTTTTTCATTTTTCATATTTCCTTCCCTTTGGACATACAGCAATGCATATTCCGCAAACGGATCCTCTTCCTATGTGCTTATATTGTCTGGACATGTGGTCGGAACAAGCCTTGGCATCCACTATTTCGCATCTTTCCATGCCCGCCTCCCAATTTTTGCCGGTCAATGCTATTGCGGGACAAGCTTTTACGCACAAATCGCAGGAAAGGCAGCCTGACTTTGTAACGGGTTCCCCAACCGGCAAATCCCAATCCGTCAATACGGTCCCAAGACGAACCCTTGGTCCAAATTCCGGTGTGACAAGCAATCCGTTTTTTCCTACCCAACCCAATCCAGACCTTGTGGCAGCCGTCTTGTGTGAAAAGAAAGCTTCGTAATATGCGCCATTTAAATTTATCGACTGTGAAGATGCAACCGGGAAATATCGGTAGCCCATATTTTCAATTTCGTGTCCTATCTTCAATTCAATTTCGTCTATCAGCCTGTTGACTGCCCTGTAGTGTTGAAAATACATGTGAGTGGGGCCATTGTCTATATCTTCTATTATCCTGTCCGAGAGGTGCACCGCAAACGAAACGGCATGTGTCAAATCGCCATAACCTGGCGGCACAATGTCGCCAACATAGCCGAAAGAAACAAGCGAAGCCCCTTCTTCTTTGGCTCTTTCAATCAATACCTTTCCATTTTTCATATATTTTCACCCTTTTAAAAAATCAATCCATTCAAAATCGCGTGTTTTTTTTAATTGTGTTATACTGTCAATGGCACCATGCGAAAGGAGATTCAGATGTTTAAAAAAGACTCAAAAGACAAAGCCGAAAAGAAACTTGAATTATTACACCTTTTCGTACAAATCGACTATCCATTGACAAACGCCGAAATAACAGATTTCGTTGTTTCACTCGATTTGATGGATTATTTCACGCTTCAGCAATATCTTGTCGAACTGGTAGACGGAGGGATGCTTGAATACAGCAAAGGTGAATCCGATTTCTTCTACCTTATAACCGCAAAGGGAAAAGACTCTCTTGAATATTTCAAGAACCGCTTGCCTGAAGGATTGGTTTCACTTATTGATGAAAATGTATCTGATTACAGAAAGCACCGTTCCGTCAAGTCAAAAGTCAGTTGCAGCCATTCAAAATTGAGTGATTCCGAGTATATCGTGGAATTAAAAATAATGGAAAACGAACTTATGCTTATGAATCTAGAGCTTAACGTAGTTTCAAACAAACAGGCAAAAGAGATATGCTCGCGTTGGAAAAACTCATCCACAGAAGTGTACAGCGCAATCATTGAGATGCTTACCGGCGAGCAATAAGAGTCCTTGCATGCCCAATCAAATACAGTGAGCCGTATATTACGACGCAATCTTCGGGTCCTGCGCATTTCAGAGCCCTTTCAACGGCTTCTTGCGCATTCTTTATTCCTTCAACCAAATCAATTTTCTTTTCAACAAGAGCCTTGAGGTCATCGACTTGCATGGCTCTTTTATTTTCCGGTTCGGTAACAATAACCGAGTCAAAAAACTGCACAGTCTCCTCGACTATTCCATTTGTATCTTTGTCTCCGAGAACACCTATTACCGCTATCATTTTGCCTGACCTTTTCTTTTTGGATTTAAAATGATATTTCAAAAAATTGTCGAGTACAATTGCTCCGTGTCTGTTGTGGGCACCGTCAATTATCACGCAAGGATTTTCTGAAATCAATTCCAAACGGCCCGGCCATCTCGCGTTTTCCAAACCTCGCCTTATGGCTTCTGAATCAATGCCAATACCGTATTCGGAAACAAGAATTCCCAATACTCGCACAGCCAAGATGCAATTGCGTATCTGGTGTTCACCCAACAACCCTATTTTCAACTTCCCGAAACCATTCAATCCCGTGGACTTGAATTCATAAGCTTCCAGACTTCGCCTGCCTATTTGATAATTGTATGTCTTGACTATTTCAAGCCTTGCATTTTTTTCATTGCAAATATCCTTGATGACCTTTTCGGCTTCAATTGATTGAGTGGCAGATACCACTAATCCGTTTTCCTTTATGATTCCAGCTTTTTCCGCGGCTATTTCGCCTATCGTCTCACCTAGATACTGGGTGTGGTCGAGAGCAATTGGCACAATGACCGATACAAGGGATTTGTCAATTGCGTTTGTAGCGTCAAGACGTCCTCCCATTCCAACTTCCAAAATCAAAAAATCAACATTCTCCTCTTTGAAATAGCAAAATGCCACAGCTGTAACTATTTCAAATTCAGTGGGATGAGCATTCCCTTCCGAAATCAACAACTCAACTTTTTCCTTGACCCGCTGAGTCAATTCGGCGAGTCTTTCGTTTTCGACAGGCTTTCCATTTATCTGAATGCGTTCGTTGAACATTTCAAGATACGGAGATGTATAAAGCCCTACCTTGTATCCCGCTTCAGAAAGAACCGAATTCAAAAATGCACATGTCGATCCCTTTCCATTGGTTCCGGCAACATGGATTACCTTCAAACCTTCCTGGGGATTGCCCATCTTCTCAAGTAGCTTTCTTATGTTTTCCAACCCCAATTTGCTTCCAAATCTATAAGTGCCGTGAATATATTCAATAGCTTCTTTGTAATCCAAACCAACACCACCTCAAATATTCTTTTGGTTATGGAACAGAAAACCAAACCCGAAAACGCGTTAATAAGCCGGATAAAATCCGGCTTATCAATATGACTGGATGATTTATAAGCTTATTTCGTCATTTGATGCCTTTAAGACTTAAAGCTTTCTATTAAACATATCTATTCTCTTTATTATTTTATCATACATATCCTTGAATTTCTTTTTTTTCTCCTTTTCCTGTTCTACCAGAGCTTCCGGAGCCTTTTTAAGGAATCCTTCATTTACAAGTTTTTGGGATACCCTTTCAAGCTCTTTCTCAACTTTTGCCTTTTCTTTTGAAAGTCTTTCCATTTCCTTTTCATAATCCACCAAATCGTCCATTGGAATGAATATTTCTACGCCTTCAAATATTGAAGTTGCCGTGTCTGATTCTATTTCATCCTTAGATTCTTTGAATTCTACTCCTGTAACATTTGCCAAAGAAAGAACAGTTTCCATATTTTCATTTACTGTCGCCTTTTCATAATCTCCCGCAATTAGCACTATACGTACTTTTTTAGAAGGAGCGACATTCATCTCTGCCCTTATGTTTCTTACGCTCTTTATGACTCCCATAACGAGGCTCATTCCTTTTTCGGCCGACTCATCCGAAAATCCCTCTTCTTTGCCCGGCCAATCCTGAAGCATTATGCTTCCTTCTATTCCGGGCAGATGCTGCCATATTTCTTCTGTAATGAAAGGCATGAAGGGATGCAAAAGTTTCAGCAGGTCTTTGAGGACTTTGAGTATAACCGCCTGAGCCTGTTTTTTTGCCTTTTCGTCATCTCCGTAGAATCTTGATTTGGCGAGTTCAATATACCAATCGCAAAATTCGTTCCATATGAAATCATAAAGCTTCTGTGCAGCCAATCCAAGCTCAAATTGCTCCAGATTGCTTGTTATTTCCTTTCCTACTTTTTCGGTTCTTGAAAGTATCCATGCATCCGGCATTGAAAGACTGCTTCTGTCGATTTCAAATTCATCCTCAAGATTCATTAGCACGAATCTTGAAGCGTTCCAAAGTTTGTTTGCAAAGTTCCTGCTTGCTTCAACCCTTTCCATATAGAAACGAAGGTCGTTTCCGGGGGAATTGCCCGATGCGAGCATGAATCTTAACGCATCTGCTCCATAAAGGTCAATGACCTCTAGCGGATCTATTCCATTGCCCAGGGATTTGCTCATTTTTCTTCCCTGATCGTCTCTTACAAGCCCGTGTACAAGAACATATTTGAATGGTCTCTCGTTCATTTGTTCGTAGCCTGAAAATGCCATTCTTATTACCCAGAAGAAAATTATGTCGTACCCGGTGACCAATACGTCTGTAGGATAAAAGTATTCCAAATCCGCCGTCTTGTCAGGCCATCCCAATGTCGAAAACGGCCAGAGCGCAGACGAGAACCATGTGTCAAGGACATCCTCATCCTGAACCAAATTTGCACTTCCGCATTTTGTGCACTTATCCGGTGCAGATGATGCTACAATTGTCTCGCCACAGTCATGGCAATAATACGCCGGGATTCTGTGTCCCCACCAAAGCTGTCTTGAAATGCACCAGTCTCTTATGTTCTCAAGCCAATGCATGTATACCTTCTTGAATTTTTCAGGTACGATTTCAATGTCCTTCTCGTCTGCCGATTTTATTACAGGCTTGACAAGCTCGTCCATTTTTACGAACCACTGCTCCGAAACAAGAGGCTCTACAACCGTATGGCATCTGTAGCATGTGCCTACATTGTGCTGATGTTCCACTGTCTTTACAAGGAATCCGCCCTCGTCCAAATCGCCCACAAGCGCTTTTCTGCACTCATACCTGTCCATCCCTTCATATTTTCCGGCATTTTCATTCATCGTTGCATCTTCATTCATAACATTTATCTGCTCAAGGTCATGCCTCTGCCCTACCTCAAAGTCGTTCGGATCGTGTGCCGGTGTTATCTTTACTGCACCGGTTCCGAAATCCATATCGACATATGAATCGGCTATTACCGGTATTTCCCTGTCTATAAGGGGAACGATAACTGTCTTTCCGACCAGCTCGCTGTATTTTTCGTCCTTCGGGTTTACTGCTATTGCCGTATCGCCAAGTATGGTTTCCGGTCTGGTGGTGGCTATCTCGATGAATCCGGTGCCATCCTTTATGGGATACCTCACGTGCCAGAAGTTGCCCTTGTGTTCCTCATGCTCAACCTCTGCGTCCGAAAGGGATGTCTTGCAGTCCGGACACCAGTTTATGAGCCTGTTTCCCCTATATATATGTCCTTCTTCATAAAGCTTCACGAAAACCTCGGTTACCGCCTTGTTGCAGCCCTCGTCCATTGTGAAACGCTCTCTTGTCCAGTCGCAGGAAGAACCCAGTTTTTTCATTTGATCTACTATACGGTCGCCATACTCGGCTTTCCATTCCCAAGCCCTCTCAAGAAATTCATCGCGGCCTATTTCATCCTTGCTTTTCCCTTCTTCCTTCATTATTTTCTCAACGACCTTGACTTCCGTCGCTATGCTTGCATGGTCTGTGCCCGGGAGCCAAAGAGCCTCAAAGCCCTGCATGCGCTTGAAACGAATCAGGATGTCCTGTATCGTCTGATCCAACGCATGCCCCATGTGCAGTTGCCCCGTTATATTGGGCGGCGGCAAAACGATTGTAAAAGGCTCCTTGTCCGGATTGGGCTCTGCTCCGAAATTTCCGTCTTTTTCCCACTGGCGGTAAAGCCTTTCCTCAAACAGTTTCGGATCATACTTTTTTTCCAAATTTTTATCGCTCATTTCCTATACTCCCTTTCTTTAATATTGGTCCATAAACGGCCATTCTGACGTCATATTCATATCTGATTTCCTTTATGAAAGCATATTACTTGACTCCTTCTTCGATAAATCCAATTTATTCAAAAGCCTTCCCATCAAATTTGGTACAATTCTAAAACTGTCATTAAAGGACCTTGTTGCAAATTTAACCGATCCCCACCCCTTATCAAAAATATAAAGACCCCTCGTCCTGATAAGGACGAAGGGTTCGCGGTACCACCTTAATTCCGGTCGTTTTAGACCGGCACTCAAAATCTTTAACGGGATTATCCGGTTTCCGCTAATGTTTTCACGGAAACGCCTCAAAAGCGACCTTCAGTCTGCATTGTCACGGGAAATCTTACAGCCGGTGAATCTCCCTCTCTTGATGATTATAGACCTACTCCTCTTTTTCTCGGGCGGTTATTGATTTTTTTCATTATAAGCTATAATGCCCTCAACAGTCAAGCAGTCAAGCCTCTTTTGACAATAAAAGAATGCTTTCTAAAGCATGCCTTTGTACAATGGGAATCTCAAGCTGATTTCAACTGCCTCTCTTTTTACATTTTTTATGACTTCTTTATTATCTATGTTTTCAGCCACTTTGTTCATGAGTCCGGCTATTTCAGCCATTTCCTCTTCCTTGGCGCCCTTTATGGTCATAGCTGTAACCCCGATCCTGACCCCGCTTGTAACCATTGGCTTTTCGGGGTCGTTTGGAATCATGTTCTTGTTGACTGTTATTCCTGCTGATTCAAGGGCAAGGTCGAATTGCTTCCCTGTCAAAGCTTTTGGCCTGAGGTCTACAAGCAAGAGATGGTTGTCTGTGCCTCCGGTCACCATCCTGAAGCCGAAACCTTCAAGTTCTTTTGCAAGCGCTTTTGAATTCTTGACCACTTGCTCCATGATCTCCTTGTACTCTTTCGTTCCGGCCCTCTTGAAAGTGAATGCCTTGGCTCCCATTATATGCATGTGCATTGAGCCCTGCACTCCCGGGAACACCGCCGAATCGATTTTCTTTGCCAGTTCTTTTTTGCAAAGTATAAATCCGCCCCGCGCCCCCGCGAGTGTTTTTGTGGTTGTGCCTGTAACAACATCGGCAAATGGAACCGGAGACGGATGCACTCCAGCGGCGACAAGTCCGGCTACATGAGCCATGTCGACTAGGAAGTAGGCTCCTGCTTCGTGGGCGATTTTTGATATTCGCTCATAGTCGATGAATCTTGGATAAGAACTTGCCCCGGCAATTATTATTTTAGGTTTGTGCATCTTCGCCAATCTTTCAATTTCATCATAGTCAATTGTCTCCGTTTCGGAATTGAGACCATAAGATACTGAATTGTAAATCTTGCCTGAAAAATTGACACTGCTCCCATGTGTAAGGTGGCCTCCATGGTCGAGCTTCATTCCCAACATGGTGTCTCCCGGCTTTATAAGCGCCGCGTACACACTTTGGTTTGCCTGCGATCCTGAATGGGGCTGTATATTTGCATGTTCCGCTCCATAAAGTTCCTTGGCCCTTTCAATGCCCAGGGTTTCAATCTTGTCTATCACTTCGTGGCCAGCGTGGTAACGCCTTCCAGGAAAACCTTCCATTGTCTTGTTAGTCAATATGCTTCCCTGTATTTCCATTATCTCCATGGGCACGAAACTTTCCGAAGCTATCATCTCTATTCCGCTTTTCTGTCTTTCCAGCTCCTCTTCAATGAGTTTGTGCAATGATTCATCGGAATTTTTTAAATGCTTCAATTGCTATCCCTCCCGAAATTCTATTTATTTCATTTTCACATGTGAGAGCCCGGAATGCAATTGCCAAAATCCATATTATTATAAATAATGGAACAAATCGGTATGTTTTCAATTCGGTGGCTTGTAAGTAACCTTTTCTTGTTTTTGCATACTTAATTGCATCCGGATGATTGTATCCGAGTTGAGTCAACCGTTTGTACCTCGTTTTGACTTTCTTTCAATAAACAACAGAATGTGTTCCATCATCCTTTCCGCAATTCGTTTTGCTTTTGCAAACATAACTACATCGTCTGCATATCTCACAAAGCAAACTCCTTTTTTCTATAGCTCCTTATCCAACTCATTCGACATTATGTGATTTCTATTCGTCGAACCGGAAGTTTGCCGCCGGCTTCCTTCAGATTCCTCGTCGCCGATGACACCCTTGCCTTAAGCTATGTGCTTTGGCACTGTTAACCCGCACTAGGGACTTTCACCCGTTAGATTACGCCCATGCCGGGCGCACTATAAAAAAGGACCCATCTCTAAGAGACGGATCCTTTTTTTCTTACTATTAATCTCGAGTGGTTTTCTGCTCAAAACCATATGGAAATTTTTGAAATAAAAATCCTAAATCCAAAATTCACAAAGCAAATGAATGGTTAGCCAACCTTTTGATCCGTCTTTGCAGCTTCAGCTTCATTGCTTTCAGCTGCAAATGCTTTGAAGGTCGAATAAATAGCTGCAAACATAATGAATATGAATGGGAATGCAGCCACAATTGACGCTGTTTGCAATGGTTTTAGACCACCTGCCAACAACAAAGCCGTTGCCAATACTGATTGGATAAGACCCCAAATAAATTTCTTTTTGTTTGAAGGGTTCAAATCGCCATGCTCGGAGAACATTGCCAATACAAATGTTGCCGAGTTTGCTGATGTTATGAAGAATGTGCACAAAAGTACCAATGTCATAACAGACAATATCATTGCCAATGGGTATTGGTCGTAAACAATAAAGAGTGCAGTTTCAGGGCTTGCGGGCAACTTGGCCAATGCTTCCAAACCAAGTTTTGAAATCATGTCGATTCCCATTCCGCCAAAAACACCAAACCAGATGAATGATGCAAGCGTCGGCGCAATAATAACTCCCATAACAAATTCCTTAACAGTTCTGCCCCTTGAAATACGGGCGATGAAAGAACCTACAAATGGTGCCCATGCAATCCACCATGCCCAGTAGAATACAGTCCAACCGTTGGTCCAACTGTTGTCACTAAGAATATTAAGATGCAAACTGTCAATAATGATATTGTTAAGATAAAGTCCAACGCCCTCGCAGAAAGCGCTTACCATTATGAGCTTGGGACCGACAATAATGCTTACCGCGAGCAGGGATATTGCAAGATATAGATTGATGTCACCCAAGAGCGCAATACCTTTTTCAATGCCAGCTACAGCCGTCCAGATATATATTACAGTAATAACCGCGATAATACCTATTTGAACGGGTGCATTGATCGGCACTCCAAACACATAATTCAATCCACTGTTTATTTGCAGTGTGCCCATTCCCAATGATGTTGCAACTCCTGCAACAGTTGCGAATATTGCAATTACATCAATAGTTTTACCAATCCATCCTCTGGCGCCTTCTTCCCCATAAAGAGGAATGAAAAGACTACTGATAAGTCCGGGATAACCTTTTCTGAATTGGAAATATGCAAGTCCCAATCCGATGATTGCGTAGTTTGCCCATGCATGGAATCCCCAGTGCTTAAGGGAAGCTCTCATTGCAAATCTTACAGCTTCTTCGCTGCCGGGTACCAATCCGCCAGGAGGATTCATGAAGTGTGAAAGAGGTTCTGATACTCCCCAAAACACAAGACCGATTCCCATACCTGCTCCAAAGAGCATTGCAAACCATGATTTCGTAGAATAGTCGGGCGTAGAGTCATCTGGTCCCAACTTGATTTTTCCATATTTGCTGAATGCAAGTATGAAAGAAGCAATTATGAAAACAAAAATAGCTATTAAGTACAACCAGTTAAAATTAACAGTCAAAAAACTCATTAAGTTCGCCATGAGAACACCAAAGCTCTCATTGAAAATCAATCCCCAGAGTGCCATAACGGAAACTACTACCAGTGACACCAGGTATACAACATTAGATTCTTTTTTCTTTTCCATTGTCCCCCATCCTTATAATTTGGCTTATAATTCAATTCTTACGTCAATACGGTTGATTCGTCAATACAGTTTGTTTGAGCAAAGAAAACCACACTAAATCACAATGTCTCAATTTCTCTCGTCGCATCACATCCTTATATTTTGACTTTAAATACAGTTTGTTCGCTTACATCAGTTGTTAAAGAATCAAGGGCCACGCCTACTCGATGATATCTCAAGTCCAATTGCTCTTTCTCGGACAATTCCGGATTGCCCAACGGGTAAGGAATCGACACTGTAGGCACAATTCTGTTTGCCCCGACTGTTGTTGCTACCGGAATAAGATTACACATTAAAACAATAGGAAAACCTGCTTTTTCAAAAGTCTTGACCATCGTTGCACCGCAACGAGTACAAGTTCCTCAGGTGGCTATTTGAACAATCGCATCCACCCCTGCCTCTTTAAGATAAGGAATCATTTCTTCTGCCATTCTTGCTGCTTCCCCTTCAGCTGTACCTGTTCCTACTGTTGCATAGAAATAATCATGCAACTTTCCTATTTTTCCTTCTTCTTCATACTTTCTCAATACGTCAATCGGAACAACAACATTTGGATTTGCATTTGCTACCGTATTGTCATACCCGCCATGTATCGTCTTGTAAACGCCACTTTTCAAGGATGCTTCACCGGCAATGCAATAACGTCCCCATCTGGTTGCGGAGGATGATTGTATTTTGTCGGGATTGTCCACCGGAACAATACCCCCTGATGAAACAACGGCAATTTTTGCCTTGGAAAGATCTTTTATTGGCGGAGCAACAGGCACTCTGTCCAATTTCGGAATCGGCAATTCTGAAACAAATTCCTCTCCAGCCATTTTCTTTATAAGCATGTCCACAGCTCTGTCGGCTGCTTCTACACCGTCTTCTCTCCAAACCTGATGGCGAATGCCTCTTACAAAAAATCCTTCTTTTTCTGCTTCTAAAAAGGTTTCGCCGGCAAGAATTTTATCTCCCAGAATCCCCATTTTTTTAGTGTCTTTTCGCATTGCCGCAGCACTTTTTCCACCCGGGAAGATATATGTATCTTTTTTAAACATTTCAACACCCGGATTTTCTTCATGCATCGAAGTGATTGTCTTTACTCCGAATGTATTTTCAACATGCTTGCAAATAGTACCGCAGGCAACGCCGTAACGACCAGCCTGGAACGCCGGACCTGCAAAGAATATGTCAAAATCAATCCCCTCCAAAAATCCATTTATTATAGCAATGGCTTCTTCGGTGTTTGATCCCATGAAATTATCTCCACAGATAATAGTGTGTGTTATTTCTGCGCTTTTAAGATTTGTTTTAAGAGCAAGCCCCGGGCCAACCAAACCTTCTCTGATTTCCGGTGCATGATCAGCTTTTTCTTCTCCGCCAATGCCTGCAAAAAACTGATTTATATATAGAACCGCTTTTTTCATAATTATGTCCTCCTTCCACTAAAATTCTTTTACCGTTTTTTTGGACGAACCGCAAACATGGTCACCACAGAACATGGAGTCATTAAGCATAATAATTGAACCGTCAGGTCTGACTGATGGTCCTAATTTTTCATCAGACTCCCATCCACCGGATATTCCGTCTCTGCCGAGAGATTCCAATTCGCCAATAACTTTTTTCATTGGAGGCAATTCTACAACTTGAGACACATTTCCACATGATACAATAGCATTCGCTTCTTCAGCCAATGTTACAAGCGGTTGTGATTTTCCATCACTTCCAGTACATTCATTTGTCATTCCGACCGTTTTAATGCCCATATCCTCTAAAGCCACTATGCATCCTATAAAATCTGCATCTGTGTTTCCGTATCCTTCTTCTCCAATAATTGCGCCGTCAGCACCAACCATTTGTGCAAGTTTGGAAGCTACCATTATTGATCTTTCTTTTTGCTCCAAAGACACATTCAAGTTAGACATAATCACACCCAAAAAGTTGACTGTCTGTCCGTGTTCTTTATATAAACGCTTTATTGTTGGATTGTTTTGAAATTCATATGTTGAAAACTTAGAAGAGCAGCACATGTATGAAGCTCCGATAACCGCTCCATCCATGACTTCATTTGGATGTACAAGCGTTGGAACGAATTGATTTAAATCCCAACCATAATAGAGAACATTGTAGCCTTTTTCTTCCATCTGTGATTGCGGTTGCATTATGTAAACAACTGAAGGCAACGCCTCCACTTCCGGATCTCGTTTTGTAATGCTGCCCAGATCAAACACTTCAACTTCGTCAGGCTCTTCATTTTCCACAGCTTTTGCAAGGAATTCAGCCAATCTATGAGCTCCCCATCGAATTGCTTTATTCTTCTTTTGCGCATTGTGTCTTTCAAATTCTTCATCCGTATCCGCAACAAGACAAATATTTACCAATTGCGAAAACATTGTATATTTAGCTCCTTCGCCGGACATGTCAATAAGGCCGTCGCCGAAACTTCCCCAATGCTTTCCAACTGCAAGAACGCTGCAACCCTTCAATGCATTTGTCCTACCGAGTCCAGCTTGAGACAAGCTGCCTGTTACTCCAGGAAATGCAACCTCTTCCGTACCAACTTTAGCTCTTGGTTCAATAGCTTCTTTGACTGGTACAATTCGGGTTTCGTCTCCCGGATGAGTTATGACAATATCACAATCGGTTATATGTTGATCCTCTTTAACATAAGCAATTGCTTCTTCTTTGTTGATTGTAAATATTCCTTTTGAAAACTTGGTGACATCTCCGAACTTAACTTTTTTAACAAAAAAATTGCCTATTTCCAATTTCATAAAATCCCTCCTCCTCCGAATCTTTTTTATTCCTTTGCATCCATTATAGATAATTTAACAATGTTTGTCAACGCGTTCATGTCATGTTCGCGTTTATTTTTTTGTTTTTGTTCATATTGTGTTCGTGTTCAATTTTGGGCTTGTGTTTACGTTTGAACTTTTTGCTATTTCACTTGTGTTCAGCGCCTGTGAACAAAAAAATCATAACCGTGCTTATGCTTTGATTTATGATTCTTTTTCATAAATGGCGGTAGAAAAAGTATCACTCCAATTATTGGCACCTATAGAATTTATAGTAATGGCGATATTGTTAAATTTTAGTCACTCGATTAAGGTTTTTTAAAGGTATAAACCCTTGGAAACATTATGAGCCGATAATTTCCAAGGGTTTTGGCATGATTTTGTACTTTCAGCAATATGAATTTAGAAAACTCAGCAAGGAAGAGATTCCTTCGAAACATAACCTGCATCGGCGAGGACTTGCAAAGCTTTTTGAAGCCTATTCTCGCTTACCA
>Ga0102926_1001031_pt1 | contig 16543 bp, 18 predicted proteins | sample SalPonR1_A_D2_MG_FD_78173 | JGI IMG/M metagenome (GOLD analysis project Ga0102926, IMG submission 78173) | Salt pond soil microbial communities from South San Francisco under conditions of wetland restoration - Salt Pond MetaG R1_A_D2_MG | ecosystem: Environmental > Aquatic > Marine > Intertidal...
ATCGGCCAGCAAGCCGATGGCCAGGATCATTGCCGCGATCGAAACCGGGTTGAGCGTGAAGCCCAGGGCCAGGTAAGCCAGCGGCACGATGGCCAGGCTCGACGGAAGCTGGATCGTGACTCCGGCCGCGGCGCGCCAGCCGAGCCCGGCGAAAATGATCGCGATTACGGTCACGGTCGCGATCGCGAAATTCTCGAGCACGCTGACCACGGTTTCGTGCGCCATTCTGCCCGAGTCGTGACCGATTGAAACCCGGACGTCCGAGGGAAGCATCGTTTCGGTCAGCTGATCCAGGCGCCTGGTCGCGTTTCGCGTAACGGAGATGACGTTGCTGTTGGGCACGCTGGTCAGTCCAAGGCCGACGGCGGCCACCTCCCGGCTCGCGCCCCGCTGCCAGTGCAGACTGGCCGACTCCATCGGTGCGGCGCCGTCGAAAATCTCGGCCACATCGCCGAGATAGACCACGCCGGCCGGCCCGACGCCTACCTGTATCTGCTCGATGTCTTTTCGCGAAGCCGGCACGCTGCCGATGCGGACCTGACGATCCTGGTCTGCGCGAAGCACTTCAGCGGGCAAACGCAGGCTGGAAGCCTCGATGGCCTCGGCCAGTTTCACGAGGCCGATACCGTGCGCGGCCATGAGATCCGGCAGCGGCCGGACCTGGATCTGCCGCGGTTGGCCGCCGAACACTTCGACGCTTCTCACGCCCTCGACGGCTTCCAGCGCTACCGCCATTTCATCGCCGATTCTGCGAAGCTCGGCGCCGTCGCGTTCGGCGCTCGAAAGCGTCAGCATCAGTATCGTCAGGAGTTCGTCGCCGATAGTGCGGATCTCGGCCGGCCCGGCGTCCCGGGGCAGATCGGCGCGGTTGCTGTCGAGCAGTTCCCGCAGCAGGCTCCACGCCTGCACGTTCTTGATGCCGGTAGAAAACTCGATTTCTAGCATCGCGGCGTCGCTGGACGCCACCGACCTGACTTCGGTCACCTGCTCGAGCTGACCGACCCAGGCACTGACCGGCCTCGCAACCAGTTCATCCACACGCTCGACCCCGGCGCCCGGAAACGGGACGACGATTCGGGCCGTCGGCACTTCGATTTCGGGACGATCCTCGCGCGGGGTCACCACCAGGCCCCAGATGCCGGCAATCAACGTGCCGGCCACGATCAGCGGGACCAGCTTCGAATCGATCAGCCGATCGGCGATGCGGCCGGCAAACCCGGGCGCGCTCATGGATTTGCCAGTTCGATCAACTGATCGTCGACCAGCGACGTGACGGCGTCGTCGATCACCACGCGCTCGCCGGGCGAAAGCCCCTGGAGAATCTGGAAGCTTGATTCGCCGCGGCTTCGCGGCGCGACCGATACCCATCGCAGGCGCGCGCGCAGACGCTGTTCCTGGTCGGTTTCAACCACGAACACGCCGTCGAGCTGGCCGCGCTGCCACACCGCGGAGGCGGGAATCGAAACCACCGGGTACGCCGTGTCTGCTGCGGGCAACCGCAATTCGACGACCATGCCCGGCGCCAGCTGCGGCGGCGGGTCGTCGATGACCAACCGCACACGCTGGCCAACGCCGGTGGAGCGGAGCGCGGGCAGCACTGCCTGGACACGGCCGCTGAAGGCGGCATCGAGTCCGCTTGCGTTCATGTCGACCGCATCGCCGGGCGCAAGCCGGGCCGCGCTGGCCTGGTCGACCGCCGCATTGACTTCGAGTCTGCTTCGATCCTCGAAAATGACGAGGGCGGGTCCGGGCGCGACGAAAGTGCCCACTTCGGCAAGAATTTCGCTGACCACACCATCGAAGGGCGCCTGCACCGTGGCATAGTCGATATTTACATCGATGGCCTCCAGCTCGGCTTCGGCTTGCTGGAGGCGGCCGTGGGCCCCGCTTGCCGCGACCTCTGCCTCTTCCAGCCTGGCCTTTGCGATCAACTGCTGCTCGAAAAGACGCCGGAATCGCTGCTCGTTGCTGTGGGCGACTTCCCAGGCCCGGCGAGCAGCCTGCAGCTGTTGGCGGGCGGCGCGGCGTGCGGCCTCGAGATCGCGCGCGTCGATGCGAATGATCGGCTGGCCGGCCGCGACGGCATCGCCGGCTTCGACCAGGACCTGCTCCACCGTGCCGGCCTGACGCGTACCCATTCGGGCGCGCTGAACCGGCCCGACCACACCGGCCAGGGTGCGACCCGATTGACCATCGAGCGCCTCCACCGGCGCAACCTGCACTTGAATCGGATTGCCGAGATCGGCCGGCGTCGATCGAACCGGCTGCTCGCTGTCGCCACAGCCGGGAAGCAGCATCGCCACAAGCAGCGCCGGAATTGAAAGATATGCGCTTGAATGATTCATGGCAGCGCGGCGTCGATGTCTTCTGCCACGGCGAGTCGGTATTGACTCGCCGCAACGACGGCGTTGAACCGGGCATTGATTTCGCGTGTTCGCGCGGCCAGTTCCTCGGCCTGCGCACGCAGCAGCGCGGTAATGTCGTCCAGGCCCTCGGCATAGCGGGCCTCGGTGAGGGCCAGCGCGTTTTCGGCGCCGGCGACGGCCCTGGAAGCACTTTCCCACCCCTCGAATTCGGCCTGCCATTGGGCATGGACCGCTTGCGCTTCGGCCCAGGCGCCCTGCCGAAGCGCGCGCAAACGGGCGCGCGTTTCGTCCTCGATCGCCCTGGCCTCACCCAGCGCCCCGATATGATCGAAACCGGCAAACGGCGTCCAGCGCAGGCTTACGGCCAGCAACCAGCCGTTTTCGCTGAAATCGATGGGCTCGTTGCCCTCCAGTCGATCGTAGCGAGCCAACAGGTTGACGTCAGGCAACCAGGCGGATTTGGCCCGCTTGACGCCGAATTCCGCAGCCTCCACGCTCTGCTCCAGCGCCTTGAGATCGCGCCGGTTGGCGAGGATATGAGCCAGGTCGGCAGCCATCGGAGCGGGTGCAGCAGGTTGGGGCACGTCGTCGGTCAGTGTCAGATCCCGATCGCCCGGCATGCCGAGCAGACGACGCAGCGAACCATTGGCGGCAACCACCGTCGCCCGCGCACGGGCCACCCGTGTTTCCATCTCCGAAACACGCGTGCGCGCGCTGAGAACATCGACCGGCGCCACCAGTTCCTGTTCCAGCCCTGCCTCGGTCTGGCGCAAGGCTCTTTGAGCGGTTGCCAGGCCCCTCTTTTCGGCCTTGACGCGACTGTGGGCGGCGCCGACCCCGTAATAGGCTTCGACCACGGCGACCTGGACTTCCCGTGTGCCTCGATCCAATCCCAGTTCAGCCGCCGCCAGGGCACTGCCTGCCTGGCGGCGCGCATTCCAGGCGCCGACATTGATCAGCGGCTGGACCAGTTCCACGCCGACCAGGTTGCCTTCGAGAGGCCCCAGCGAGGATGCGGTGAACAACGGCGGAAAATCCGGATTGATGCGCGGAATGTCGTCGAGGGCCGAAGAATCAAGCCGAAGCTGGCTCGCGGTCAGGCTCAGGCGCGGCGAAAAGCCCTGTCGGGTCCGGATCCTTGCGCCTTCAGCGCGAGCTTTTCGAGCGCGATCGATTGCAATGGCGGGGTTGTCCGAACGGGCAATGGACAATGCCTGTTCAAGCGACAAGGCGATCGGAACGTCACCGAATGCCGGGGCGCCGGCCAGCACGATCCCCGCCGCCAGCAGTCCAGCCGCAAAAAACCGACGCGGCGAGCAGCGGGGTGTTCGATTCCGATATCTCGGGGACCAATAATTCACTGGAGCCTCTGGCGTGCAGGATGTCGTGGCGATTACCGTAGACGCCAATCGTCATTTCCCGAGTATACGGAAGCCCGCCATATCGAAATTTGATCTGGTCCATGTCATGCGCGCGGCACGGCGCTTCACGTCGGCAGGACCCCCCCGATCGCCGTCGTGCGTCGAACACCTCGCCCGCCGTCTGGCCAACGGTGATACATTTCCGACCAGAGTCAAATCACGGAACAGCAAACATGGACCGCAAAGAGCTTGTGGAAGCCCTTTTCGAGGAGTTCGACGAGAACGGCGACGGGGCGATCTCCCGGCGCGAGTTCAAGGAACTGCTCACCTGCCTGCTCGGCGAGCACGACGTCAAGACCGACAACAAGATCTTCGACGAATTCGACTCCAACCACGACAACAAGATCACGCGCGACGAACTGATCGACCTGGTTATCGAATTCGCAATCTGAAGCTGCCGGGCCGCGGCCCGGTTCAAAGCTGACGGTGCTTCTTCCGCAGTACGCGCAACGCCGTCCATGAAATCGAAACGGCCGCGGATGCCCACCCGCAGACCCTGAACAGACGATAAAGCGCGAAGCCGCCCACCTCGACGTCCGGGGCGAACAGGAGCGTGGCGAAAGCGGCGCTGAGCAGTGCGAACGTCGTGACCAGCGCGAGGTAGTACCACTGGCGGCGCTTGAGCCCGAGGATCACGAAACCCACCAGGTGGGCCAAAAAGAGCACCAGGAGCGCTGTATTGATCATGACGGTGCGTTGATCATGCTGGACATTGCAGGCAAATCCAAGATACCTCCGAACAGCTTCACATGATGCACATTCCGCACGGCAAAGGCGACTCCCGGTAAAGCTTTGTTAAACTCGAAGGCTATCGAAGCAACCCATTGCGGTGCTTGCAAGATTCAATCGATTTCCCCTAGTGGAGGAGTTCCGACATGGCACATTACTGGATTCTGGCAGCCGATTCGTCCGAAGCCCGGCTGTTCACTCGCGAAAAGAAGCTCAGCAAACCGATCGAACGCCACGACTGGCTGCATCCCGAGTCACGCATGCCCGGCAGCGACCTGGAGCACGATCGCCAGGGCCAGACGTTTTCGTCGCAGGGCCACGACCAGAGCGACAACCAGAAGCAGACCGATCCCAAGACCCGCGAAGCCCGCGATTTCGCGCGCGACGTGGCCAACTACCTCGATACCGCCCGGGCAAAAGGCGAGTTCAAATCGCTGTCGATCGTCGCAGATCCGTCGTTTCTCGGACTGCTTCGAGAGTACCTCGATTCGGAAACGCGCGACCTGGTCGACCGGGAGGTCGACAAGAACCTGACCCGCCGGTCGGCCGAAACGATCGCCGAAGCGGTCGACGAAGATTAGAGTACGGCCTGGCATTGATATTTATTTATATCGCTGATTACGGCGAGTTATTTATATAAAACAATCGTACTCGCCATTTATTGCGAAATATGAAATAGTTATTAAATCGCATGATATTGCGGTTTAACTGTTTTTACGCAAATTAATCGCCTATAATGGCGAGTATGAATATCTCAGAATCCGACTCTGACGAGGCCGTTCTCAAAGAACTGGGCGAACGCTTGACCCAACAGCGCATCGCAATGCGGTTGAGCCAGGCCGACCTTGCCGAACAGGCAGGTGTGGGCAAGCGGACCGTCGAGCGCATCGAAGCCGGGGAATCGGCCCAGGCCACCACGTTGATTCGGCTGTTCCGGGTGCTGGAGCTGCTGCCGGCGCTGGATGCGCTGATTCCGGTCGAATCCGCCGGTCCGATGGCGTTGCTGCGCCACGGGGGCAAGAAGCCCAAGCGCGTGCGCCGGCAAGGCGACGCTACCCGTGAGGACGACGAAGCGTCCGAATGGCGCTGGGCCGAGTCCGGCGCCGACGCCGACGCCGAATGACCACGCTGGCCGAAGTCCGGCTGTGGGGGCGCACCATAGGCGCGGTCGCACTGCCCGAAGACGGTCGCACCGCCGCTTTCGAATACGACCCGGCGTTCCGGCGGAGCCGAATCGAGGTCGCGCCGCTGACCATGCCGCTTGCCGGACGCGTTTTTCGCTTTCCCGAACTCCCCGATGAAACTTTCCACGGCCTGCCCGGCCTGCTGGCCGATTCATTGCCCGACAAGTTCGGCCACCGCCTTATCGACGCCTGGCTGGCGCGCCAGGGGCGCGGGCCGACATCCATGAACGCGGTCGAGCGGCTTTGCTACACGGGAAAACGCGGCATGGGCGCGCTGGAGTTTCGACCCCGGCTGGGCCCGCGGGCCGCGCGCTCGACCCGACTCGAGGTCGACGCGCTTGTCGAACTGGCCTCGGAAGTGCTGGCCGACCGCGACGGGCTGCGGCAGGCCTTCGGCGAAGACACCAGCGAAAAGGCCCTGGCCGACATTCTGCGCGTCGGCACCTCGGCCGGCGGCGCACGGGCCAAGGCAGTGATCGCCTGGAACCCCGAAACCAACGAGGTCCGCTCCGGCCAGGTCGATGCCGACCCCGGCTTCGAGCACTGGCTGATCAAGTTCGACGGCGTGTCGGGCAATCGCGATCGAGAGCTGAACGATCCGCAGGGCTACTGCGCGATCGAGTACGCGTATTACCGGATGGCGCTTGCCGCCGGCATCGAAATGAGCGAGTGCCGGCTGTTCGAGGAGAACGGCCGCCGGCATTTCATGACCCGGCGCTTCGACCGCACCGCTGACGGCGGAAAGCTGCACATGCAGTCGTTGTGCGCGATCGCCCACTACGACTACAACCAGCCCGGCGCCTACGGCTACGAGCAGGCATTCCGCGTGATGCGCCAACTGAATTTATCGATGGCCGAGATCGAGCAGCAATACCGGCGCATGGCGTTCAACATCCTGGGCCGCAACCAGGACGACCACGTCAAGAACATCGCCTACCTTATGGATCGCTCGGGCAAATGGCGTCTGGCGCCGGCCTTCGACCTGGTCTACAGCTACAATCCCGAAGGCGACTGGACCGCGCACCACCAGATGACGCTGAACGGCAGGCGCGACCACTTCGAATTCGCCGATTTTCGCGCCTGCGCCCGCACGGCGGGCCTCAAGCGCGGGCTGGACCGCGAAATCTTCGAACAGGTGCGCTCGGCCGTCGCCCGCTGGCCCGAATTCGCGCGGGAGGCCGATATTCCGAAGACCACCATCGACCGCGTCTCGAATGGCCTTCGTCACGAATCCATTTCAACGGACTGAACTTGGGAAGTCCCCGCGCCGGCTTCCGGACACCGAAAAACCATCGCTTGCAAGGCAAGCTCCTACACTCGTAGAGAATTCGGGTGCCGACGGCCGGCTCGGAATTCCGCTACAGGTTGGAAGCCGGCCTCGCCGGCGGAATTTTATTCGGACCACCAACAACCAACAACCACCCAAACCTACCGCCCCTTGAACTCCGGCGCACGCTTTTCCATGAACGCCCGCATCGCCTCGGCGAAATCCTCCGACTGCATCAGCATGCCGTTGAGCGTGGCGGCCTCGCGGTTGCCGTCGACGACCCCGCCTTCTATGCGCGCATTCATCACCTGGCGAATCCCGGCTGCGACAAGCGGCGGGTTGGCCGCGATGCTGCCCGCAAGCTCGCGCGCATTCGCGAGCAATGAATCGGCGTCATCGAGCACTCGATTGACCAGGCCGATCCGGCAGGCGGTTTCGGCGTCGATCGCGTCGCCGGTCAGCGCCAGTTCGCGAGTCCAGCCTTCGCCGATCAGATGCGGCAGGCGCGCGATGCCGCCGAGATCCGGCACCATGCCTACCTTGACCTCGCGCAGTGCAAATTGGGCACGGCGGGACGCGACCCGGATGTCGCAGGCCGCGATCAGCTCGATGCCCGCGCCGATGCACCAACCGTCGACCGCGGCAATCACCGGCAGCCTGCCCGCCGCCAGCGCGTCGAAACCGGCAACCATTTTTTTCGCCTGGCGCACGATTTCGGCCCGGCCGGCCGCGCCGTCGTTCAACATGGCGCCGACTTCGCCGACCATGCTCTGAAGGTCCAGCCCGTAACAGAAATGCTCGCCCTCGCCGCGCACGATCAGGCAGCGCACGTCGCGGTCGGCATTGAGTGCGTCGACGGCGCCCGGGAATTCGCGCCAGAAATCAGGTCCCACGGCATTACCGTGACCTGGGCCGATCAATATCAGTTCGGCGATGTGTTCGGCGTCCCGATCAATTCTGAAAGACTTGTACTGGGTCATTTGATTGAAAACCCTCCTGGGTATTTTTGGCATTTTAGTGCCCCCTGGCGGGCGGCACGTTGTAAAAGCGCGCAGCGAGGCCAATCTCAGCATGACAGACTATCGAAACTACCCCGAGGATTCATTCCATGACGATGCTCAATCGACTGATCGGAACCGGCCGCCGCAGAGTCATCACCCTGGCCGTATTGGCCTTGCTGGTGCTCGGCGGGGTGTTCATGTTCTGGCTGGATCACGAGCCCGAGACGTTCGACGTTACCGCCCGGGCCGAGGCCCGAGCCCAGCGCGAAGGGCATGAAGTCGTCATCGGGTATGTGACCACCGCGACGCTGATCGAGGTGATGGACACGTTGCTGAACAAGCGCGGCGGTTACCTCAACAACGACGTGATGCCGCCGTGGAGCCTGCTCGACAATATCCCTAACTGGGAGACCGGCGTGATCATCCAGGCGCGCGACCTGTCCCGGGCCATGCGCAACGATTTCAGCCGCTCGCAGACCCAATCCGGGGAGGATTCCGACCTGGCGATCGCCGACCCGCAGTTCAGTTTCGACTACGGATCGTGGATACTGCCGTCCACCGAGGGCGAATACCGCAAGGGCATCCGCGCGCTGGAAGGCTACCTGAACCGGCTCGGCAGCGCCGAGGGCGAAGCGCGGTTCTACGACCGCGCCGACAACCTTCGCGAATATCTGTCGCTGGTCGAGAAGCGGCTCGGCAGCGTCGGCCAGGAGCTTTCCGCCAGCGTCGGCGAGCGCCGTATCAATACCGACCTGAGCGGCGACCCGAACCCGCATGCGTCCAGCGCGGGACGCGGTGAAATCAACGTCAGGACACCGTGGCTGGAGATCGACGACGTGTTCTACCAGGCGCGCGGCACGACCTGGGCGCTGATCCATTTCCTGCGCGCGCTGGAGGTCGACTTCGCCAGCGTGCTCGACAACAAGAACGCACGTACAGGCTTTGCCCAGATCATCCGCGAGCTCGAAGCCAGCCAGAAACCGTTGTGGAGCCCGATGGTGCTCAACGGCGGCGGCTTCGGCATGTTCGCCAACCACTCGCTGGTCATGGCCAACTACGTCGCCCGGGCGAACGCCGCGGTGATCGACCTCCGGCGATTGCTGGAACAGGGGTAGGAATACAAGCGGTTCAGCCCAGGTGGCCGGTCTTGACCCAGATGACGGTTTCGCGATCGACGAAGGGGTGATGCTGGCTCAGGTGCGGTGACCGAATCCACGAGCCTGCCGGATAGCGTCCGTGTTCGTCGACGAATTCCCCGGACAGCACAAGAATTTCCTCGCCGCCGTAGTGCCGGTGCGGCTTGAACCTTTCTCCGGCCGGCCACTTCACCAGGGCAACGTGCTCACTCTCGAACGCGTGCAATGGCATCACCTGCAGGCCGCCGATTCCCGGCTGCCAAGGCGCGTTGCGTGTATCGACGCGCACGCGCTCCAGGTCCCGCGAGCTCATCTGGTGAAGCTTGACGAACAGCGTGCATCCACCTTCGCTGAACGGCGCGTGGCCGCTACCGGGCGGGTTGCGGATATAAGTCCCGGGCCCGAAATCGCCGGTTTCATCCGAAAACACGCCGTCGAGAACTAAAATCTCCTCGCCCAGCGGGTGCTCGTGGCGAGCAAATCGGGCCCCGGGCTCGTAGCGCACGATGCTGGTCGCGTGGCCGTGCTCGGCGTGCTCGCGCGCAAGCGGCTTGCGCAGCACGCCGCCGGCGGGGCTTGGAATCCAGTCCTGGGCCTGGGTATCGATCACCTCTCGACGAGCGAAATCCATCCGTAGATCGATGGACCCGAAGGCTTTCTCCGAATCCGCAGCGGCCGCCCGTTCAACCACCTTGCACTTCCGAGGCCGCGCCGGCGGCACGTTCGAATCGCGCGATCAGGTCGGGATCGGCATCCGGGCCGGGGGCCATGGCCACATCGCGCGCCCGAAGTTCACGACCGTCGATCCCGCGCACTGCAATCGGCGGGATTTCGCGGCCTGTCTCGCGCTCGATGAAGCGGGTCGCCGAGCGTCCGTCGCAAAGCCATTTTCCAGACCACTGCGCCAGCCCCACCAGCACGGGAAGCAAGTCGCGACTGGCAGCGGTCAGCCGGTACTCGACCACGCGCTTGTCGCTTTCCGAGCGCAACCGTTCGAGCAGGTCGAGATCCACAAGCTTTTTCAGCCTGACCGACAGGACGTTGCGCGCGATCCCCAGTTCGCGCTCGAAATCGTTGAAATGGCGGGTGCCGAGAAAGGCCTCGCGCAGCACCATCAGGGTCCAGGGCTCACCGATGACCTCTGTCACGCGGGCCAGCGGGCAATTGCATTTGAATACGTTGTTTTGCGTCATGGACCGCATTTTCGCATTTTAAGTTGCATTTTGCAACCTATGTCTGTATAGTCAAATTTAGGTTTTAATTCAAAACCGTTTTTTGACCCAACAGGAATCGAGTCATGAACAGTCAGCGAATGGTCAGATCAACAGGAAACTTCATCGAGCGCTGGGTGCCCGATATGGCGGCGTCGATTGCCGAACGCCTGGCGACAACCCCTCGCCGCAAGCACCTGCTGAACAGCACCAGGGTCCGTCGAAGCGGGATTCCGATCACTTTCCGGTTCGGCAGGACCGGCTTGAGATGGGGTGATTCAGGACCGATCGTGCTGGCGATTCACGGCTGGGAGGGCCGCCCGCAGCAATTTTCCGCAATCGGCGAGGCGCTGGCCGAACGCGGCCTTCGCCTGGTTGCGCTGACCGGCCCCGGGCACGCGCCGGGCGATCGCGAGCGTGCGCATCCCGGCGCATTCGTCGATGCGCTGTTCGAGGCGGCCTCCGAGCTCGGTAACGTGCAAGCGCTGATCGGCCATTCGATGGGCGGCGGCGCCGCGCTGCTGGCCGCCAGCCGAGGCCTTTCGGTGCAAAGAATCGTGACCGTCGCAAGCCCGGCCGGCTACCGCGGCGTGCTGCACCGGATTGCCGACGGACTCGGGTTGAACAATCTCGGCCGCGCAGGTTTCCTGGCGCGCATGGAAGCACGGACGGGCTTTCGGCTCGACGAGACCGAGCCGGTGCAGTTGATGCCCCGTCTGGATGTGCCGGTGCTGATCGCTCACGATCGCGACGACAGCGTGATTCCATTCGCCGAAGCGCTGGAACTGGCGCGCCATTCGAACCGGGCGCGGACCCTCCACACGGAAGGTCTCGGCCACGGTCGGATCCTCTCCGACGCTGCAACGATCCGACGCATCGTCGATTTCTGCAGTTCAATCCAGGCGGGAGAAAAGACATGATGATTCCTACGAACAATGACCGGCTCACCCTCAGGCGCATGCTTGCGCTTGTCTTGATCTACGGCGGCTTCGCGGCAGTCGCACTGCTCGCCTGATGCGGCAACCGACGCCCGAACGGCCGAACCATTCCGCGCCCGAGTGCGCTACCGTTGGGTTCCATTCGGCGGCAGAGACGGTAACGTCCGATGACAAACCTGGAAATCGTCGCGCTCGGCACGCTTGCCAGTCTGCTCGCCGGACTGGGAACCGCGGTCGGTGCACTGGGCGTGCTGTTCCTGCGCCGGCTCTCACCGCGCGTCGAGGACGGCCTGCTCAGTGCCGCGGCAGGCATCATGCTCGCCGCAGCGTTCTTTTCGCTGCTGTTGCCGGCGATCGAGTACGGCGAGCTTTACTTTGCAACGCGCCAGGCCGCGGTCGCCATGGTGATCTTCGGCCTTCTTTCCGGCGCCGTCGTACTGCAGCTGATCCATCGCTATGCGCCGCACGAACATTTCATCATCGGCCGGGAGGGGCCTGACGCCGCGGCCCTGAGCCGGATCTGGCTTTTCGTCATCGCGATCACGCTCCACAACTTTCCCGAAGGCATGGCCGTCGGGGTCGGTTTCGCGGGCGGCAATATCGAGAACGGCATCGCCCTGGCCACCGGCATAGGTCTGCAGAACATCCCGGAAGGGCTTGCCGTCTCCGTTGCCCTGCTGACAGTCGGCTACAGCCGCGGCCGGGCTTTCCTGATCGGCGCGATCAGCGGCCTGGCCGAACCCGTCGGAGGACTGTTCGGCGCCGCAGCGGTGGCGGTCGCCGGGCCGATGATGCCCTGGACACTGGGTTTTGCCGCCGGTGCGATGCTGTTCATCATCAGCGACGAGATCATCCCCGAAACCCATCGCCGCGGCTACGAGACCGTAGCCACGTTTTCATTGATGATCGGGTTCGCGTTGATGATGTACCTGGACGCGACGCTGGGCTGATTCGGCCCCAGGACCAGCGATCAAGGTTCGAACCCATTGGCGAACAGAATGTCGATCTCGCCGGCCGTCAACGCATGCGTTCTCTGCATGTCGATGACGAGCCGCTCGAACGGCTCGTCCTGAACCACATCGGGCCAGTCCTTGGTCACCGCGATGGCACGCCATGCACGCCGATAGATGACGCGTGCGCGAGCGATAATCTCGTCGCCCGGCGTTACGACCGGAGGCAATCCGAAAGTGAAATCTGCCGACTCCACCGCGTCCGGCGGGATCGTGCTGCTGGCAATCAGCGTGTCGGCATCGATGAACGATACCGGGCTTATCGGTTCGCCCTCTCCGTTGATCCGCCCTTCCAGTACCCTGGCATAGCCCCGGCCGGCGAGACCGCCGAAATCGCCATCCTGTCGGCCGTCGACGTCGTCGCTGGCCCAATCCGGAACTCGGTCACCGGCGATCTGGTTCAACGCCTGGCCGTTCAGCGAGACGTCCACGACGAGAAAGGCGTTGCGGACATCGACGCCGGTCGGCCAGTTGTGACCCTGCAGGAGATTGCGCACGCTGGTGTCGACGACGACCGAACCGGCTTCGACGTTCACACTCATTTCAACCTCGACCGGCGCGTCGAACACCCCGGAGTAGACCCCGGGAAAGCTGTGGTCATGGCGCTGCTCGGCCGGCCGCTCCACGGCTTGTCCATTGGTAGAGACGGTGCCGGAGCCGACGGCAATCGGCATGTGACAGTGCTGGCAATGGATGCCGGCCGCGGCGGCAGGCGACTGCTGCCACTCCTCGTAGGTCGCCTGCCCGGGCGCGCCGGTGAACGGATTCTGATATTGGTGGCAGCTTGCGCAGAACTTCGAAGACGAGAACACCGGCGCGTACGCCGCGCGCATACGGTCGAAACCGACGTCGTCCAGCGGCCCCCAGACATGCTCTTCGGTCGCCGCGCTGTTGCCCCGGAAAGAAAGCGGGAAACGGAACTCGGCATTGCCGAGCAGGTGGATCGCCTGGATGTCGTCGCTGACCCGGTGCAGCTGGTGACAACTGGTGCAGGTCACCCCGTCGAGGCCCGGCGCGCTGGCGACTTCATTGAACTTGACCGCGCCAGGGTCGTCCGGCCGCTCGTTCGGGGCATGGCAGACGGCACAGAATCCGCTGTCTTCGGCGTCGTGCACGGCGGTGAATACGTAACCTTCGGCCGATGCGCCGGTGCCGTCGCCGGTGCCGTCGCCGGAATACAGGTCGCGCACCAGTGCGTTGACGGCTGCGCCGGCATGGTTGCTCCGTTGCCACTCGTCCCAGTGATCGGCATGACAATTGCGGCATCCGTCGGTGGAGACGATCGGCTGGTATTCGAGATTCTCGAGTCCGGGGATCGGCTCGAGCCTGATTTCGACATCGTCACCCTCCGAGGCGCTAACGACATCGGTGCGGTACTGGGCAGGGGTGTCCGGATCGTAGGTCAGGGCCGCGGCGATCGCGACGTTGGAGGCGCCGGGCGGCACCGGCAGTTCGAACCGGCCCTGTTCGTCGGTGACGACGATCTGGGCCGTCGGCACGGCCTGCTCGTGTACACGGGCGCCGGCGATAGGCTGGCTGGTGGCGTCATCGACAACCTGGCCGGTGATCAGACCGGAAATCTGGGCCGGCGCCGAATTCGCCAGGACGGCGACCAGCAATATGATCGGATAAAACGAAGAGAATCGAGAGCGCGGGCCCGCGACAGCGGGAAGGTCTTCAGGCATGACTGCGGAATCCTGTGCAACCTTCCGCCAGTATATTCTATATTAGTGATTGCGAATTAAAATTCCCCACGGCGTCGCCTGCGACGTCCCTCGGCGGGAATTACTCTGGAACTGCGCCGATAATCCGCCAACCGGTTCAAGCCCGGGCGGGCAGGCGCTGCCGCATCAGCCATTCGAGAGCGAGTTCGTGCTGACGATTGCCATCGCTCACGTACAACACGCCGTCGGTAATCATCAGACCCCATTCGATCTTGCGCGGAAGATCGACAGCCAGTGCGTCCATCGGCTCGCGCGGCAAGACCGCAATTTCGAGATTGTCCAGGCCGGCCACCCGGTGCAATACCTGCTCGGCCCACTGCTCGATATTGCCGTAGGCGAGCAATGAGGTCCGGGGACAGCGACGCGCGCACCAGGTCAGCCTATCCGAGTCCGGCCGCCCGACGTCGATCCAGTGTTCCATTCGTCCGTCCAGTCCGCGCAGGCTCAGCGCGGGCTCGTCGACTTCGGACAGGCCTCGACCGAATTCCAACCGCTCGTCGTACCAGAGACCGTAGGCCAGCATTCGCGCGACCATGCGCTCCTCTGTTTCCGAAGGATGCCGCGCGACGGTCATGTGGACGGCCTCGTAGATACCACGATCGGTATCCGAGATATCCAGATGGACCTTGTAGGTTGTTGCCGTCAGCGCCATGAAAAAACACCTGGCCGGGTTGGTAGTCGTGCGGCAGTGTAGTCCTTTCCCATGCTCGAAACTTGATTCGGCGCAATGGGGACTCCCTGATTTCATCAATCGATATCAGACGGAACCTTACGATTCCTTCGGAGGAATCTTCAAACGACCACCGGGCAGTCGCTGTTGTCCCGACGCCCCACCGGCGAGTTCCGCCCAGGCGCGTCGCACCGTCTCGCTGCCGTGGATGCGTTCCAGCCGGCGAACGGTGAAGTGTCCGTGCGCCATGTCCTGGAAATGGTCGATGAATATCGCGTTGATCGCGGCGCCGCCGAACGCGCCGACCAGAGGTACCGCCTGCGCCGCAGCCTTTTCGGAAACCACGATCGAAAAGCGTGCCGCGACCTGCGAGACCAGGCGTACGACAGCCGGCGCCGATTTCTGGCTCAACCCTTTTTGCGCGATATGCGATGCCGCCTCGGAAATAGTGCGCGCCAGCGCTACCCTGGCGGCGAAGTAGCCGGCTTCGGCTGCATCGTCGGCTTTCGAGCGACCACCCAGCGCAAGCACCTGCAGGCATTGCAACCGCGCTTCCGGCTGGTCCAGCTTCTCTCCCTGCGCGCGCGCGATATCGGCAATCGAGCGCAGCATGATGGTGGTCGATAGCGGCAGTTCGACTGAAAGCGCCATGAGCCCGAATGCGCCGCCGGTGGCGCCGGAGGCCGTTGCGGCCGCCTTGTGCCAGAAGTTGGACGCGGCGCCGGCATATCCGGCATCCATGGTGCCAAGTGCAACCGAGAGGGAGGACTCGATCGCCTTGCGCGACGCCTCGTTGACAACCTGGCCCCAGCGTTCCGGCAGCAACTGGAATCCACGCTCGATGGGGGTACCGACAAGGTCGCTGATTCGGGCGGCCAGGCCGGGATGCTCGAGCAGATCGTAAGCCCGCCGCAGTTCCTCCAGTTCGGCCCGGTCTTCAATCATGGCAAGGTCTCGGCCCGGTGACGGGGACGCTGCCGGGAATTCCGGCTTCGCCTGGCGCAAATTCAACGCTCATTGAAAACGAACTTGCTCGAAAACAGAAAGTTGAAGGTCATGCCTACCAGTCCGCCGACCCAGACGCCGATCAGCGGCATCACGGCATCCCAGAATCGCGTCAGATCGGCCTGCTCACCGAGAAAGACCACCAGCGCGAACACGCCGAAATTCAGGACGCCGCCCAGCGCATGTACGCTGAAGAAACGAACCAGCTCGTCGAACAGCACCCGCCCTCTTTCGATGTGGTGAAAGGTGAAATACCGATTGAGCACATAGCCGGCCGACATCGCCGCGGCATATGAGAAAACGCGTGCAATGTACGCATTGAAGCCCGGCAGATCCTTGAGCAGATACAGCAATGCGGCATCGATCAGCGCAATGCTGCCGCCGACGCAGGCAAAGCGAAAGAACGTCGCGCGCTGGCTGGACGAGCGAACGCCGCGGTCGAGTAATCGCATTGAAGTCTTTACGGGAATCTTCCAGGCTCCTGTGGATCGTGTGGCACAGCGGCATCGGCGTTCGTGAATATTCTACCCGCCCTCGATCAGTCTCTTCCGGTCGAGAGCCTCACGGAAGATGATCGGCGCCGGAGACGCCTCCTACAACCCCCAAAGCAAGACGCCCCCTACAAACCCGACACAGTCCGTAGGAGCGGTCTCCAGGCCGCGATCAGGAGATCCCGGAAGAGGCTCATCTCCTTCGGCGCCGGAGACGCCTCCTACAACCCCCAAAGCAAAACGCCCCCTACAATTCCAGAAGCAAGACGCTTCCTACAATTCCCAAAGCAGTCCGTAGGAGCGGTCTCCAGGCCGCGATCAGGAGATCCCGGGAGGCGCTCATCTCCTTCGGCGCCGGAGACGCCTCCTACAACCCCCAAAGCAAGACGC
>Ga0102926_1001034_pt1 | contig 16526 bp, 10 predicted proteins | sample SalPonR1_A_D2_MG_FD_78173 | JGI IMG/M metagenome (GOLD analysis project Ga0102926, IMG submission 78173) | Salt pond soil microbial communities from South San Francisco under conditions of wetland restoration - Salt Pond MetaG R1_A_D2_MG | ecosystem: Environmental > Aquatic > Marine > Intertidal...
CAAGAAAAACAAGGGCAAAGAAACAGCACAAGCAGAAAACAAAAAGAAAAACACCGAAAAAAAAGTGAGGGCTAAAATGGAGAGCTGTATGGATTGGGACAAATTAAAAGAAGAATGCGGGATAATAGGAATCTACAATCCGAATGAGTACAAGGACATATCGAGATTGACATACTTCGGGCTGATAGCCCTTCAGCACAGAGGCCAGGAGAGCGCCGGCATAGCCGTATCAAACGGGAAGATGCACTATTACAAGGAGATGGGACTGGTTCAAGAGGTTTTCTCGGACCAGATTTTGGACAGACTGAAGGGGAATGTGTCGATAGGGCATGTTCGTTATTCGACTACGGGTGAAAGTTATGTTGCAAACGCCCAACCTTTGGTGGTTCAATACAAGGGCGGATCAATCGCCTTGGCCCACAATGGAAATCTCATAAACGCATCCGCATTGAGGGATGAGCTTGAAGACAAAGGCTCGATTTTTCAGACTTCAATCGACAGCGAGGTGATAGCGAATCTGATAGCCAGGAACTATAAATTGGGCTTCAAGGAAGCCATCATCCATTCTGTTCAAAGGATAAAGGGTGCATACGCTTTGACAATAATCTGCGAAAACAAACTCATCGGTGTAAGGGATCCCAACGGACTCAGACCGCTTTGCGTAGGAAAGCTCGGCGACGGATACGTTCTTGCTTCGGAGAGTTGCGCCCTTGATGTAACAGGTGCTGAATTCATACGTGACATTGAACCGGGCGAGATGGTAGTCATAGATGAAAATGGAATAAGTTCGATAAAGTTTGACAACAATACAAGAAAGGCTCTCTGCTCTTTCGAATTCGTTTATTTTGCGCGGCCGGACAGCAATCTTGACGGAAAAAGCGTCTACAACAGCCGCAGAAATGCGGGCAGGATATTGGCGAAAGAGCATCCTGCCGATGCTGACTTGGTTATAGCGGTTCCGGATTCGGGAACCGTAGCCGCAGAAGGGTATGCCGAGGAATCGGGAATTCCTTTTGGTGAAGGGCTTGTAAAAAACAGATATGTCGGGCGCACATTCATCAAGCCCGACCAAAAGACCAGGGAGCTTGCTGTAAGGCTCAAGCTGAACCCTTTGAAGTTGAATTTGAAGGACAAACGCATAGTGCTCATAGATGATTCAATCGTAAGGGGAACTACGAGCAAACGGATAGTATCGATGCTTAAGGACGCAGGAGCGACAGAGGTGCATGTGAGGGTCAGTTCTCCTCCGGTAAAGTATTCGTGCTTCTTCGGAATAGACACCCCTGAGCAAAAGAAGCTTGTGGGTGCGCAGTTTACGGTCCAAGAGATAAGGGAAATGATAGGAGCGGATTCTCTGGGATACATCAGTGTGGAGGGCCTGTACGAATCTATAGGAATGTCCCCGGAAAGCTTATGCAAAGCGTGCTTTGACGGAAACTATCCTATGGAAGTTCCAAAGAAAGCCGACAAGTTTCTGTTTGAGAAAGCATAAAAAAGCAGTGGAAAGAGTAAAGTACAGTGGAATGTTGAAAGTGGAGAGTGGAAAGGAAAAGCGTAAAGAACAGATATCAGATATCAGTAAGAGCAAAAGATGAAAGAAAAAAGCAACAGAAAGAAAAAGAACAAAAATAAAAAAATTGGGGCAGGAAGCAATAAGGAAGAGCTGGCAGGGTTGAAATGTTAAATTGGAAATGCAATGAAAATTACTTGATCTCAAGTATTTAAAGCGTTCGGTTTTAGTTTTTCCTTGCCACTTTCCACTTCCTACTTTCAACTTTATGCCGAAGGCATATCAAAGGAGCATAACAACATGGAAAAGATGACATACAAGGAAGCGGGAGTAGACACTCTTGAGGGACAGCGCGCTGTCAGGCTGATGAAAGATTCTGTAAAGAGCACATTCAACAAGAATGTACTTACAGACTTGGGCGGCTTCGGAGGACTGTTTGCGCTTGATCTTGAAAACATTGAAGAACCTGTTTTGGTATCGGGAACGGACGGGGTCGGGACCAAACTGAAAATTGCATTTTTGACGGACATGCATGATACGGTTGGAATAGATTTGGTTGCAATGTGTGTGAACGACATACTTTGCCAGGGGGCGAAGCCTCTTTTTTTCCTCGACTACATGGCCACAGGGCAACTGAAAGCAGAAAAGGCCGCTTCAATAGTTTCCGGAATAGCAGAAGGATGCAGACAGGCCGGATGCGCACTCATAGGCGGGGAAACAGCCGAAATGCCGGGCTTCTATGGCAAAGGCGAATACGACCTTGCCGGTTTCGCCGTAGGCATTGTAGACAAGAAAAGAATTGTTGACGGAAGCCGTCTTGAAAACGGAAATGTTTTGATCGGCCTGGCTTCAAGTGGAATACATTCGAACGGATATTCCCTGGTGCGAAAGGTCATATTCGACAAAAGCAATTATAAGGTTGAAGATGTTCCAAAAGGATATGAAAAAACTATTGGCGAGCTTTTGATTGAGCCCACAAAAATTTATGTCAAGTCGATTATGGGGCTCATGGAAGTCTGCGACATAAGAGGAATGGTACATATTACAGGCGGGGGATTCTACGAGAACATACCGAGAATGATTCCCGAAGGGCTTGGGGCGGACATAGATGCGGGAAGCTGGACTATTCCTCCGGTTTTCGAACTGCTTAAGGAAAAAGGCGGGCTTGACGAAACCGAAATGTACAAAACCTTCAACATGGGAATAGGCCTTATGGCCGCAGTTCCTGAGTCGGAGGCGGAGAAGGCAGTTGAAACTCTCAGGGCGTTGGGAGAGCAAGCATATATAGTCGGTAAAATCACAAACAAGCATGAAGGAGTTGCAATAAGATGAAGAAGAAGCGCATAGCCGTATTGGCATCAGGCAGCGGCACCAACTTGCAAAGGGTAATAGACCATACCTGCTGCGGTCATATAAACGGAACTGTAGTACTTGTCATTTCGGACAGGAAAGAGGCTTTTGCCATGAAAAGGGCTTTGAACTACGGTGTAAAAAGTCTTTACATCGGAAAGGGCAATTTCCCGGATCCGGTACTCAGAAGAGAGGAAATGGTCAACGAGCTTAAAACACATGAAATTGATTTGGTAGTTCTTGCAGGATACTTGAGCATTCTTGACGATGATTTCATAAAGACGTATGAAAACAGAATAATCAACACCCATCCGTCCCTTATTCCGAGTTTTTGCGGTATGGGCTTTTACGGCATGAAGGTCCACAAGGCTGTTTACGATTATGGGGTCAAGGTGACAGGAGCGACTGTTCATTTTGTAAATGAAATTCCGGACGGAGGACCTGTTATACTTCAGGAATCGGTGGAAGTTTCTTACAAAGACACTCCCGAGACTATACAGGAGAAGGTTCTTGAGGTAGAGCATCGTTTGCTTCCGAAGGCAATCGAGCTGTTTTGCGACGACAGGCTCAGGATAGACGGACGAAGGATTGAAATTATTTGAAAATCTTTCGAATTTCAAAAATGATTTTAAAACATGGAGGCATAATAAAATGAAAAGAGCACTCATCAGCGTTTCAGACAAGACCGGCATAGAGGCTTTTGCAAAGCAATTGTCGGAAATGGGAATAGAGATTGTATCCACCGGAGGCACTGCAAAAAAGATAGAAGAAGCAGGAATTCCAGTTGTGAGGGTTTCTGAACTGACAGGTTTTCCGGAGTGCCTGGACGGGCGCGTCAAGACTCTCCATCCAGTTATACATGCCGGACTTTTGGCTGTGCGAGGAAACCCGGACCACATGAATCAACTGAAGAAACTTGAAATTGAACCGATAGATTACGTTGTAATAAATCTTTATCCTTTCAAGGAAACAATTTCAAAGAGCGATGTTACATTCGAAGATGCAATAGAGAATATTGACATCGGCGGACCGACAATGCTCAGGTCTGCGGCAAAAAACTTCAAGTCGGTAACGGTAGTCACTGATCCAAGTGACTATGAAAAGGTTGCATCTGAAATAAAATCGTTTGGAGACACTACATACGGAACAAAATACGATTTGGCGCTCAAGGTTTTCGAGCATACATCTGCTTACGACACCCTGATTGCAGGATACCTTAAGAAAGAAGCCGGAAAGGACGCATATCCGGAAACGCTAACTATGACTTTCGAAAAAGTGCAGGATCTAAGGTATGGAGAAAACCCGCATCAGAAGGCCGCATTCTACAAGGTGTTCGGAATGGAAAAGGGAAGCCTTGTCGACGGCGAGCAGCTTCACGGAAAAGAATTGTCATTCAACAACATAAATGATACAAACGGAGCCCTCGAACTTCTCAAGGAATACGATGAGCCTACCGTCATAGGCGTAAAGCACACCAATGCTTGCGGAGCGGGAAGCGGATATGACATATATGATGCTTACCTAAAGGCTTACAATAGTGATCCAAAGTCCATTTTCGGAGGCATTATAGCGGCGAACAGGAAAATCGACTATCGCGTTGCCGAAGAAATAAACAAGATATTCATAGAAATAGTTGTGGCACCCGATTTTGACGACGATGCGCTTGAAATACTGGGGCAAAAGAAAAATATAAGGCTTATCAAACTCCCGAGCATAATGGAAAAGCAGCCCGATGGGGCATACAATCTTAAGAAGGTTGCGGGAGGACTTCTCATACAGGAACTTGACAGACCGCTTATGGATGAATTCGAAACCGTAACCGAGAGAATACCGACCGACAAGGAAAAGGAGGACCTCTTTTTTGCATGGAAGGTCGTCAAACACATAAAGTCCAACGGAATAGTGATTGCGAAAGACAAGCAGACAATCGGCGTGGGTCCGGGACAGGTCAACAGGATTTGGGCGGTTGAAAACTGCGTCAAGCAGGCCTTGGTAGAGACAAAGGGAAGCGTAATGGCTTCGGATGCGTTCTTTCCTTTTCCTGACAGCGTAGAGGAAGCCGCAAAGGCGGGAGTCACCGCAATAATCCAGCCGGGCGGATCTAGAAATGACGCTGCATCAATAGAAAAGGCGAATCAATATGGAATAGCAATGATATTCACAGGAATGAGACATTTTAAACATTAAGTACAGATGTCAGATGTCAGATAACAGATAACAGTAAAAGATTAAGAGCAAGTACAGTAAAAAGCAGAAAGAAAGTACGAAAAGCAAAAGATGGAAGAGCAGATGTCAGATGATAGGAAAAGATGGAAAAGCAGATGTCAGGAAAGATTAAGTGCAAAGCCAAAAGAGAAAAATATTGAAATGCTTATGATTAAAAATGTATTAATGTATTTGGGTTTTAAAGGCTTTTGTTTTTACTGACAACTGATAACTGACAACTGCCAGCTGTTATATGACCGGAGGGAATATATGAAGATACTTATTGTAGGAAACGGCGGCAGAGAGCATACACTGGGCTGGAAACTAAGTCAAAGCGAAAGAGTTGAAAAAATCTTTTTCGCACCCGGAAATGCAGGGACTGAGTCAATTGGAAAAAATATTTTGCTGAATGCGGACGATATAGAAGGCTTGCTTGATTTTGCGAAAAAAGAGTCCATAGACCTAACGGTTGCAGGGCCGGAGGTTCCTCTTTGCGAGGGTATAGCCGACCGTTTTGAGGCTGAAGGCCTAAAGGTGTTCGGACCGGTGGAGGCATCTGCCCGTCTCGAGGGAAGCAAGGCATTTGCAAAAGAATTCATGGTAAGGCATAACATACCTACAGCCGGATACATGGAATTCACCGAGGCCGGAAAGGCTCTTGAAAATGCAGGCGCTTTTGGATACCCTGCCGTAATAAAGGCGGACGGACTTGCTGCGGGAAAAGGCGTAATAATTGCGCAAAATGAAGACGAGGCAAAAGCAGCCATAAGATCTGTCATGGAAGACAGGGACTTTGGAGATTCAGGGGACAAGATAGTCCTGGAAGAATTCCTCACTGGGATAGAAGCATCCATACTCTGTTTCGTAGATGGAAAAACGATTGTTCCCATGGTTTCCGCCCAGGACTACAAAAAGATATTTGACGGCGACGAGGGACCAAACACAGGAGGCATGGGTACATATTCTCCCAGTTTTGTGTACAAGGGAGACATAAAGAAACAGACCGAAGAAAAAGTTCTCGTGCCCTTCATGGAAGGAATAAAGAAGGACAAAATGGATTTTCGAGGTGTGATTTTTATAGGGATAATGATCTCCGAAGAAGGGGAAGTCAAGGTTCTCGAGTTCAACGTGCGTTTCGGGGATCCCGAGACACAGGTAATAATACCTAGAATGAAGACCGATCTTTTGGATGTTCTGCTTGCTTGCGCTGAAGGAAGGCTTTCGGATATAGAAATCGAATGGTCTGATGATGCTGCAGTTTGCGTAGTGCTGGCTTCGGGTGGGTATCCGGGGAAATATGAAAAGGGCAAGGAGATAAAAGGCCTGGAAAACGATTTTGATTCGATAATAATACATGCCGGAACAAAGCTCGAGGACGAAAAAGTTCTTACCAACGGAGGGCGCGTGATGGGAGTCGTGAGCCTTGGTGAGACGGTTAAAGAAGCAAGGGAAAAGTCGTATGCGTCTGTTGGGAAGATATCCTTTATAGGCATGCAGTATCGCAGTGACATTGGCAAAATAGCTTCAGAATGACGAGGATTCATGTTTTCTTCGTTACCATCGAAATCCCTCTCAGTCACGTATTAGAAATACGCTTCTGTCGAGGGATTTCTTGTCGCCTTGAAACCAAAGAATCCTCGTCATTCTGATATTTGTATGATATTCATGTTTTCGGCGTTGCAAAGCGACTTTCACTCAGTTACGTATTAGAAATACGCGCCTGTCATGAAAGTTGCTTTGCGCCTTGAAACCAAAGAATCCTCGTCATTCTGATTTGAGTTATAAGCCAATATTTTTTCGTTGCCTGAAAGGCAGGGGAAAGATAAAAGTGGAAAGTGAAAAGTAAGAACAAAGGATAAAATCGAAGACAAAGAAATAATAATTTCAAATTTAACGTTTAGAGATAAATACTTTATTGTATTTGTTTTTTTCTTTGTTTCTTCTTTCTTTCTACTTACTACTTCCAACTTTCTACTTCCAACTTGCTACTGTATTTTTCTGCCCGCTGCATTCTGTTATTGTTTTTTGCTTTCCATTTATTGTAAGGACACAAAAAGGTGCGTCCCTTTTTAGTCCGTTTATTTGCTTTTAGCCTTTAGCTTTTTCTTTTCCTTTATACTTTCTTCTTGCCACTTTCCACTTACTACTTGCTACTGTACTTTTCTGCAAACTGTTCTTCCTTTCCCCTTCCGGGGGTTTTGTTTTGCTTTAAATTAAAAAATACTTTAAAAATCAAGTGCAGTGTTATAGAATATAACTATAAAAACCGACAAAATCCGACATGTAATTCGGCAAAATTCGCAGATGACTTTCTGACGAAAAGGCAAACCCATCGAAAGATGGCGACGCAAAACCAAGGGCCTGAAATGGCAGCCAGTTGCCGAATGGGAAGTTTTTATATTGCAATTATTTCAGCAAAAAAGGAGGAAAAGATGAATAAGATAAAAAGAACTATGACAATATTTATTTCTATACTTATGGTGATTTCTTTTGTTCCAGAGAAAGTCGATGCCGCGGGGCTCGAGTACATAGACCTAAGCACATGGGAGCAGAAAAGTTCCGCTAATAACGGTATTTGGACACTTGAACCCGGAAACAGGACTATTACACAATCAAAAAATGGAAGCCCAACATTTTATGTGAGTCCTGAAGATACAATAAATAAAGTTGTTCAGGGGACAATACAGGTCAAAACAACAAGCGATGACGATTTCATTGGTTTTGTATTTGGTTTCAAAGAACCGTCCGGTATATCGACGAGTCCCAATGATTACTATTTGTTCGATTGGAAGCAATCCGCTCAAAGCGGCGCTGACCCAGGCTATAGGTTGATGAGGGTCAATAGCTCATCCTATGTAAACACTTGGAGTTTGCCTTATGCCGGAATCGAATTGATTGCTGAAAATACCGGAACAGGTAAAGGCTGGTTGGACAATACTCTTTATACATTCAAGCTTATATATGGAACAAACAGGATTAAGATATTGATAGATGATGAAGTAATATTTGATGTTGCCGCGGAAGGTTCTTTCCAGACAGGCAAATTCGGATTTTACAATTACTCGCAGGCTTATGTTGAATATGGTACGGTTCAGGAGGCACCTGCCTCTTTTGTTCCGGTATCTCCTGTAGCAACAGATGACTCCTACGGAATGGATAAAAGCACATCGCTTACGGTTGATAGGTTCTCCGGAATATTTTCAAACGACTATGATCCGAATCTTGACACATACACAATGGAATTGATAAGTTCGGTTTCAAACGGGAGCCTGTCGTTAAACAGTGCAGATGGATCCTTCACATATACACCGAACGAGGGATATGAAGGGGTAGACACGTTTTCATATCGGTTGACAGATTCGTCATCGATGTCATCGGAAATTGCCACCGTCAGCATAAGCGTTCAGGAGCCAAATGTTGCACCCACGGACATTACAATTGATAATGACGAGATATCAATGGATGCAGCAGATGATGCCACGGTTGGTTATCTGTCTACTGTTGACGGCAACACGAACGATTCTTTCGACTACCTGCTGCTCGACAGTGTCGGTGGATGCTTCGGAATAAGCGGGAATGAATTGTATGTTAAGGATGCGTCTCTTCTTGAGTATGGAACCATGTCGCCTCAAATAAAGACTGTCGACCTGAGGGGGCTTTCGCATACGAAGACTTTTTCCGTGAGTGTCGTTGACAATACCAATCCATCGTCGCCGTCGATTTCGGTAAATCCCACGAGCTGGACAAACAGCGCCACTATAAGCATAACACCAGGAACCGATTCTGGAAGCGGCGTAGAGAAGACCGAGTATAAAATAGATGAGGGCGAATGGACAAACTACTCGTCGCCTTTTTCATATTCAGTTGATGGAGAGCATACAGTTGAGGCAAGGACCTATGACAATGCAGGCAATTTTGCCATAAGCGGAACAACGGAAATAAAAATTGACGGCACCAATCCGACGGCGCCGTCGATATCGGTTGATCCGATGGGATGGACCACGGGAAGTGCTGCAATAACTGTTGCACCGGGAACGGATTCCGGAAGCGGCGTTCAAAAGACAGAGTACCGAATAGACAGCGGGGCATGGACTCTCTACACAGACAAAGTGACACTTGAAGAGGATGGAGAGCATACTATTGAAGCAAGAACCTTAGATAATGCAGGCAATTCGGCTTCGAGTGAAGAGTCGACTGTAAGGATAGACAACACCAGCCCTTCTGAGCCATCGATTTCGATTGATCCGGAAGCTTGGACAAGCGGAAGCGCATTGGTAACCATAATTCCGGGAGCCGATTCCGGCAGCGGTGTTTCGAAAACGGAGTACGCATTAGGTTCAGGGGATTGGACAGAATATAATGAAGCGTTTTATGTAAGTACTGAAGGGGCATTATGCATATATGCCAGGACTTTGGACAATGTTGGAAACAGTTCGGGACAAGCTTCTTCCGAATCAAAGATTGACAGAACTGGGCCGATAGTGTCAATAGAGGACTACAGCACTGACTGGACAAACCAAAACTTTACCGTGTCAGCGTCTGACGAGGCAAACGACGGTTTTTCATTGGTTTCATTCAACTCTGAAAGTCATGAATTCACGACAAACGGAAGTTTCACCTTCACGGCGACAGACGAGGCGGGCAATACGGACAGCGAGGAAGTCACAATAACGAATATAGACAAGACGCTGCCTTCAATAGATGTTTCGGGAACAATTCCAACCGAATGGACCAGCTCGAGCGCTTTTGTCACATGGTCGGCATTCGACAGCCAATCCTATGGATGGACTGAGCTTCCGAACGGTACAACAAGTTCGGCCCTCTCGGGGACGTATGAAATCGAAGAGAATGGGAGCCATGTATTTACAGCAGTCGACCTGGCTGGCAATACCGCCGGCAAGACGGTAAGTGTAACGAAGATAGACAAGATTGCTCCAGACATATCCATTGCTGAATACAGCACAGAATGGACAAATGGAGACATAACTGTTTCGGCAAGCGATTCAGCAAACGACGGGCTTTCAAACGTGTTGTTCAACGCAACAAGCCATGAGTTTACAACAAACGGAAGCTTCACATTTATTGCGACGGATGAGGCGGGAAACAAAGACAGCGAGACAGTCGAGATAAGCAAGATAGACAAGACAGATCCTGTAATAACAATAAAAGGTGACAATCCGTACAAGATTGACCTGAATGAAACATATACAGACCAGGGAGCTTCGGCGAGCGACGATGCAAGCGGATTGGACGGAGATGTGACGGTTTCCAGCACGGTTGACACAGCCAAGCTTGGAACATATTCGGTGACCTACACAGTAAACGACACAGCCGGAAACTGGCAGCATGCTGTCAGGACAGTTGAAGTGCGCGAGCAGCTCAAAGTCTCTTGGGACGGACTCGAATCCAAAGGTGACGAGGCCGCCGCTGTGAAAGGCAAAATAGAGAGCCTCGGAAGTTCAAATGATGTTACAAGATACGGATTCATATGGGTAGAGGGAAATGATGTTCCGACCTTTAGCGACGATTATTGCGAATTGACCGTACTTGATGGACCGGGCAGTTACAATTATGTAGTCAGAGACCTTTCAAGCAACACGATTTATAGCATAAGGGCTTATGCAGAAGACTCGACGTCGTTAAGATACGGAGAGGTCAAGACCTTCAAGACGGAAAAAAAACCGGTCAAAAGCGTAACTGTTTCTTTAGATCCTGAAAAGGTTGAGCCGGAGAAAAAGGAAGATGGCAATGAAGTATATGACCTCAGAAGCAAGACATCCGTGCCTGAGGTTACAAACACAGTGGACGGAGATTGGATTGCCGAGCAAAATCAGGGAAAGCAGGATGAAGATGAAGAAGGAGGAACTGACGGCAAAACTGTTGAAGGAACAGTTTTGGAATTTGGAACCTATAAAAATTCGATATCCCTGCCTGTAAGCGAGCTTCTTTCGGGAAACCCGGAAGAAAAAGAAGAAGGGGAAGAAAGAGACGAACCTGTATCACTCGCAAATTTGGAGGTTACAGTAAGGCGGGAAAATTTGGCTAATCAAAACACCTTGCTTGCAGGAGTTCCCGAGGAGCAGAGAGCGGACAGGAAGCCCGTGTCGCCAGTGGTCACATACGAGGTAACTGCTGCCATGAGCGACGGAAACAGGGAAAAAATATCCGACTTCGATTCATATGTAGAAAGGAAGATAAGCGTTCCTAATTTAGGCGTAGCCGATGTTTCAAATCTGCTTGTAGTAAGGATTGACGAGAAGACTGGAGAGTACGTTCCGGTTCCTGCAAGTTTCACCCCAAATCCCGACGGAACGATAGTTGCAAACATATCCGACTGCGCAACAGGAAGCTACATGGTAATAGAGAACAACTGCGACTACGAATCAGGATTTCCAGAAAATCACTGGGCCGCTGAAATGGCCGTAAAAATGAGCAAGAAGCTTATGCTTGAGGAAGTCTTCGATGATGAAATGAAACTCGATGCGGGAATAACCCGTGCGGAGATGAGTGGAGTACTTCTCAAGACCCTTGGAATAAACAAGAACTCCATTGAGTCGGATGCAAAGTTTGAGGATCTTCCGGAAGGGAGCAAGTGGCACAATACGGTCTTGGCGGCTACCGAAGCGGGCATACTCAAGGGCTATGGAGATGGAAATGTAAAGCCGGAACAGGTAATAAGCCGCGAGGAGATGGCCGCAGTAATCTTTAGAACAATGGACCGAATGATAGAGATTGCTGAAGAGAGGGACAAGGTTATTTACGAGGACCACGATGTTATAAAGGCCTGGGCTTTGGGGCAGGTAAACGCACTTACGGACATCGAAGTATTTGTTGGGTACGAAAGCGGGACATTCATGCCCGATTCCGATATAAAAGTGGGGGAAGCCTTGACGGCACTCTACCGCATGAGCAGGCACCTCAATTTCATAGATTAAAATACGGTGAATCCCCTGGAAAAATTATGTTTCCAGGGGATTTTGTCATTCTTTTGAATTCACATATGCTTTTATTTCGCTCACTATGGCTTTTGTCATAGAAACAGCCTCGACCACTGTTTTTGCCCCTGTAACAACATCGCCGGCGGCAAACACTCCTTCCTTGGATGTTTTTCCGCTTTCGTTTGTTATTACAAGTCCGAGACGGTCGAGCTTCATGTCTCTTGCTGTACGGACTATGTTTGCCTGGGGTCCTTGGCTTATCGAGATTATAATTGAATCGGTATTGAAAAGCTCAGCTGATTCTTCTATGACCGAGAGTTTCTCGTTTCCATCTTCGTCGATTTCAATTTCCGAGTCTGCAATCATGAGTCCTTCGTCTGTTATTGCAGTCGGAATCTTGTTGAATTCGAACTGCACTCCATCGAGTCTGGCATACTTTATTTCATAGCTGCTTGAAGGCATGTCGCTTTCACGCTTTCTGTAGAAAACAACAACCCTTTTTGCCCCTCTTCTGATGGCTGTTCGGGCAGAATCGAGTGCCACGTTTCCTCCTCCGATTACAGCGACAATTTCACCTGTGCTATGGGTTTCGGGGCTTTTGAGATAGTCTATTGCGTAAAATACTTGACCGAGGCTTTCGCCCGGAATGTTCAATTTTCTGGGCTTCCAAGTACCCGTAGCTACAAAAACCGCCTTGTATCCGTCTCGGAAAAGATCATCCAAAGTCAGGACTTGACCTATTACGGTGTTGGGCCGCACCTTGACCTTTAATTTTTCCAGCAGTTTAGAGTATCTGTCGAGAAGGCTTTTTGGCAAACGGAATTCGGGTATTCCGTAGCGAAGCACTCCTCCGATTTTTTCATGGGATTCGAAAACGGTCACAGAAAAGCCTTCTCTCGCCAAAAGTATTGCCGCAGTAAGGCCTGCAGGCCCTGAGCCGATAATTGCGACCTTTTTATTTGGGTCAACTGAAACTTTTGATTCAACTTTGTCCAGATAATAGTCGGAAACATAGTTTTCTATCGTTCCTATATGGATAGGATTTCCCTTTCGGTCAAGTATGCAGTGACCCTCGCAGAATGATTCGTGTGGACATACAATGCCGCATATTACAGAAAGCGGGTTGTTTTCAAAGAGCATCTCGCCCGCTTCGTTTATTTTGTTTTCCTGAACAAGACGGATCATCTCGCGTATGGGGGTTCCTACAGGGCATCCGTCCTGGCAGAAGGGTTTCTTGCACTGGAGGCATCTGGACGATTCCTCGCATATGTGTTTTATCACGTAAGCACTTCCTTTCGTTTTATCAAAATTCCGGCAAGAACACTCCCACCTCTAAGCGTAGCGTAGGCGGGGGTAGTTCAAATACAATTGGAAAGTATAACACAGGTTTTAAAAAAAGCAAGAATCACAAAAAATTAACAATTCAGTTGAAGGATAGGCGTATCTTTCATTGAATAGAATATAGATACCCCTTTTGGCCAAGGCTTGAACACATTGGATGAATAATTCAAAAAGGCGGGGGTATCGAATAGAAACCAGGCAAAACACAACAAATAAAAAAACATAGGGAGTGATTGGAATGATAGCTTTTTTAGCGGTTCTTGCGATAGTCTTATTGGGAGGAGTTCTTCTTTACAATAATCTGGTATCCCTTAGAAACAGGGTGAGAGAAGCATTCAGCACTATGGATGCATATTTGCTCAAACGGCACGATTTGATTCCAAATTTGGTGGAAACGGTCAAAGGCTACGCATCCCACGAAAGGGAGACTCTTGAAGGTGTTATTGAAGCAAGGAGCAGGGCAATGTCGGCCTCAACGGTCGAGGAAAAGAGTCAGGCCGAAAACATGATAAGCGGCGCGCTCAAAAATCTGTTTGCCCTTTCCGAAGCTTATCCCGACCTCAAAGCCAACCAAAACTTCCTTGCGCTTCAGGGCGATTTGACGAAAGTGGAGGAAGACATACTTAACGCAAGAAAATACTACAATGCTGTCGTAAGAACATACAACACTTCCATCCAGAAGTTTCCGGCAGTTCTTGTGGCGTCGATGATGGGTTTTCATGATGAAGCCATGTTTGCAGCCGCTGAGGAGGAACGTGAAAATGTCAAGGTGCAGTTTTAGAGTTGAAAAATGGATTCTTGCCTTTTTCATAATTTCGCTTGCGCTCATTCCGCTTCAGAGTCATGGAGCGGAGGCATTTGAAATAAGGGATTATGATGTGAAAGTTTCTGTAGGGGAAGACAACGCCTACGAAGTTGTTGAAATGATAAAGGTGGAGTTTTCCGAGCCGAGGCATGGGATTTACAGGACGATTCCGCTTTCGTATGACGGACGCAGGGCAAATATAAAGCAAATAGGGGTTGCTGGATGGGACATAAAGACTTCGACCGATTCTCAAAATCTTGTTATAAGAATCGGCAGCGAGGATGAATATGTAAGCGGCAATCAAACTTACGCAATTTCCTATCGTTACGAACTTCCTCCCGACAGGAGCGAGGAATATGATGAATTCTACTTCAACCTCATTGGAAATGAATGGCCGGTTTCGATAGACAATGTCAGCTTTTCCGTCGACATGCCAAAGCCGTTTGACTCTGGCGATGTTTCTGTTTACTCAGGCCCATATGGAAGCGAAAGTTCCGAAGGTGTCGATTTCAATGTCGGGTCGAGCGGTGTGAGTGGAAAAACACTTAAAATGCTTTTGCCCGGGGAAAGCGTCACAATTCGCATAGAATTCGAGGACGGATACTTCAAAGAGAGTTTCATGTTGAAATTGACTGATTTTTTCTTTGATTATGCATATGTATTATTGGGAGTACTGTTGCTTGCAGCCGGATTCTTGACATGGAGAAAATATGGGCGCGATGAAAAAATGTTTGTTGCTCCCGAATTCTATCCGCCCGATGAAATGACTCCGGCGGAAGTGGGATACATCATTGATTCCACTATGGACAACAAGGACGTGACGGCGCTTTTGATTTATTGGGCCGCAAAGGGTTACATGGCTATTGAGGAAATAGACAAGCATAACGTGCGTTTCCACAAATTGAAAGACGCCGACGACAGTTTCAAGCAGTTTGAAAAAATAATGTTCGCCAGCCTTTTCGATGAGCATGGAAAAGACGGGAAGGTCGAGACAGAGGATTTGAAATATCAGTTTGCAGATACAATAAGTGCAGTAAAGAGTGAAATCGCAGACGGATTGACGAAACATGCAGAAAAACCATTGTATACGAAGAAAAGCAAGAATCTTGGGAGGCTTTTCAAGGCTCTGGCATTTCTGCCCCTTTATCTTATGGTTGCAAGATACCTCAATTCCGTTTTCGGAATGAATCCGACAATAATTCTTTCGTCGCTCGTTCCGGCATTTGCAATATTCATACCCGTTGCACTTTTCATAGAAGGCTTTAAAAAGCGTTATGTGATCAGCAAGGGATCAATTGTTTTAAGATTCTTGTTTTTACTTGTGATTTTTGCATTGGGACTCATTGTAGGCTTTGCGCTCTATACAATCGTAAAGGCTTACGGGGTCAATTCAACGATGATTCCATTTATTTTGGGAATCGCAGCGTCGACAGGAATTTATGTGTTGGGAGCCGCAATGAGGCAGAAAACGGAATATGGAAAAAAAGTAATGGAAAAGATACTTGGGCTCAAGCAATTCATTGAAACTGCGGAGAAACCCAAGCTTGAGATGCTGTTTGACGAAAATCCGGCTTATTTTTACGATGTCTTATCGTACGCGGTTGTCTTGGGATCTACAAAAAAATGGGCGAAAAAGTTTGACGGCATTCTGACTGAACCTCCGTCATGGTATTACGGCTATCCGGGAGGGAGCTTCAGAACAATGGTGTTTATAGGAGCGACGAACAGGAATCTTAATACGGCTTCGGCAAACATGATTTCCACAAAATCCTCAGGAGGAGGTTTTTCCGGAGGAGGAGGATTCTCGGGAGGAGGAGCCGGCGGCGGTGGTGGCGGAAGCTGGTAGAAAGTGAATCTTTGGGGTATAAACAGTAAAAAGAATGGAAGGGGTGGATTTAATGAATAAGATACTTATTCCGATTGATCAATCCGAGCATTCCATGAAGTCTTTCGAGTATGCGGACCGATTTTACGAAAAATACCAATCGGAGATAACCGTCCTCAATGTTCAAAAAAAAATGTATGACGGAGACAAGCCTGCCGATGAAATCCTAAGGCGTGCAGAGGAGTTCTTCAAAAGAAGAGGAATACCCGTAATATTGAGAACTGAAAAATCAAACGACACAGCCGAAAAACTACGCGAAATTTCGGAAAGAGATGATTTCAAACTGATTATAATGACTTCTCATGGGATGAATGCGGGGAAACGGCTGAGACTTGGAAGCATAACAAACAAAGTCGTGTATCATGTTAAAATACCGATTCTTGTAGTGAAGTAGAAAGAGCAGATATCAGTTGTCAGATGTCAGTAAGAGCAAAAGCAAAAGACAAGAGCAGTAGAAAGTAGAAAAGAAAGCGTGCAGCAGGCAGTGGGCAG
>Ga0102926_1001038_pt1 | contig 16500 bp, 27 predicted proteins | sample SalPonR1_A_D2_MG_FD_78173 | JGI IMG/M metagenome (GOLD analysis project Ga0102926, IMG submission 78173) | Salt pond soil microbial communities from South San Francisco under conditions of wetland restoration - Salt Pond MetaG R1_A_D2_MG | ecosystem: Environmental > Aquatic > Marine > Intertidal...
AAGAAAGTATAGAACAGTTGGAATCTATTCGTGGGTTTGGTTGAGGATTTTTTAGAATTAAGAAGAATTACATACATTAATACTTTAATTTAATTATATTAATCATAGTTATGGAATAGAAATAGAGTGGGGGACAATCATTGAAGGTAATAAAGAAAATTGAAAAAAACGAAATGAAGCAGTGGCTTCTTCGTAATATAAACATAGAAGATAGAAATCTTTATAAAGAAGCCAACAACCCAAATATGATTGGTATCTTTCAATTAACTGCAGGCACGGCAAAATATATGGTGGAAACAATTCAGCCATCTAATTTTGATGAATTAAATGCTTGCTCAGCATTCGCTAGACCTGGAACAATGGATTTCGTTCCACAATATGTAAAAAACAGAGAAACAAATAAATCACCTTATCCAAAACAAGTAGCAGATATTCTCAGTGAAACACATTCAATCATTCTCTATCAAGAGCAAGTTATGGCAGTCTTTAATCAGATTGGTGGATTCTCTCTTGAAGAAACAAATACTATTCGTGGATTAATGAAAAAGCTTGGTAAGCTTGAAAAGAAAAAAGAAGACTTGGAAGCTTGGGATAAAATTATTGAACGTTTTCAGGAAGGTGCTCAAGAAATTGGCATTTCAAAGAAAGACGCAAAGAATATTGCTGATGACCTGCTTAAGATGTCATCATATAACTTTAATAAATCTCATTCAACTGCATATACTTATATTGCAGCTATGACATTATATCTTTCTTATTATTTTAGAAAATATTTCTACAGTTCAGTTCTCCACTATGAAGTAGGAAGAGATAAATATCTTCTTGATAGATTAAGAGCTGTTAAACTCCAAGGATTCAAAATACTTCCACCAGATATTCATAAATCAAAACAATTCATTGCTCCAGTTTCAGGAGCTACTAATGAACTAATTTTTGGATTGGAAGATGTTAAGCACGTTGGAGAAAATCCTGTAAAAGTTATTATTGAAAATAGACCTTATAAAGATTTCATTGATTTCTATTTAAAAATACAAGGAAATAGAATTACTATCAGAGCAATCAGAGCATTAATTAGTATTGGTGCGTTTGATTCTATGTATCCTGATAGAAAAAGACTTCTTACAAAAGTAAATCGCTTTTGGGAAGAAAAGAAGAGTATTAAAGTAGAAGAGAAATTGCGTTTTATTTGGGGAAAAATTGACAAGGCTGTTGATGCTATTCCTGGCTTAGATGCACAACGTGACGATCTGAGAGATTATGAAAGAGAATATCTTGGTTTTAATTTCTTCATAACTCCTTTTACTGATGAGTTTATGGAAAAGATTTATACTCTTCAACAAAAGGGATTGGCAGAACCAGGTTTTGCTGATGTTAGTAGAGCTTCCGCTAAAGTTCCTGTTGTTGTTAATTCTATGAGAGTTTTCAATGATAAGAATGGAAACGAAATGGCTTTTGTTGAGTTAGAAGATTTTACCACAGAAAGAATAAATGTTCCAATCTTTCAGAGTTTGTGGAAGTTTGTGAAAAATATAATTGTTCAAGGTAAGGTTCATATGATAAATCTTTATCTTGATAAAAAACCAGATGGTTCTACACAAATCATGTTTGGGCAAAAAGGATTCCCTAAGCCAAGTCAAATTGAACGTTTTGTAAAACGCCTCGATAATCTATAGTAAAGATAAAAGAAATAGATTATCGAGGACTACTAATGACATTTGAAAATATACTTAATGAAATGGCCGTTCAGGACAAAGGTGCTGATCTTTTCTATAATAAAGTAATAGAAAAAATCAACAACAAAGAAGCGGCTGACGATATCATTACTTTTATGATGCACCCAAATGATAAAAGAATAAGTAAGAACACAAATATAAAAATCTTGTCCAAGAAGAACATACAAAAAATAGAACCTAATCTTAATTTAGATGATGAAAAAGTTGCAGAAATATGGACTTTAATAAAGAAAGAGTTGCGACCTTCTGGTAAGAGAGAAAGTAATGAAGAGTTTGTGAATAAGAGACTTGGTGGATATTTTGAATCAATCAAGCAAAAGATAAAGACAAACACTCGACCTATATCAATAGATTTTAAAGGAACCAAGTCCAATTTAAAAGATATAATTAACAAAGCAAAAGTTGGAATAAAAAGAGATCAAAAAATAGAAATAGGAAGAACACAAATAAGATTTGAATCTAAAAAAGCTTCTCCATCTTCACTGGATAGTAAAGGCGTTCTTTTTGCAGAGTTGAAGAAACTTGCTATACCTTTCGAAGAAGCCAAGAAAACTGGTAAGTTAGATACTCATAATACTTCTTATGAAAAAGAAGTAGAAGAAAAATGGGATAAAATAGAGAGAGGATTAAATTCTATTGTGCTTCCGTATTTAATTGTTGGTAACACAAAAAATATTGAAGATTTTGTTGTGGTTAATCCGTCAGATTATAAGTTAGAAATCGAAACAGTAGAGATTGGAAATAAAGATAAAAGCGAATCTGGTTTGAAAAGACTTAAAGTGAAAGCGGTCATGAAACCAGGCGGAAAGAAAGAGAGTTTAAATGATTTCTTGAAAAGAATGGAAAAGCATATAATTAAACAAAATGAATCATTTGAAAATGCTCTTGTTAATTTTTATAAGGAGTTATTAAGTGTTTAAACTTAATAAGCCTACCAAAACAAAGTCAGGCGAAACAGTCGTTCCCTTTCTTGTAGATGGTAGGGATATTTCTGTCTTTGACAGAAATAAAAGAGTAAAAGTTTTAAATCTTGATGATTTTGATTTTAAAAAAAATAAATCATCAAAAAGAATTGATTCGTCAAAGGTGGTTGTTGTAAAAGGTTCATCATCTAAACAAACAGAAGAATCTTTATTTAATCCAAATGAATCTGGTGGTCTTGGCGGTATCTATGAAGAAACTGCAACTGTTACAGCCGAACCTACTGTAGTAACAAAACCAGAAGAAACTGCTCCTATAATTGAAGTTGAAGCTTCTACAGATGAAGAAATAGTTTTTATTACAGGTGGCGCTGATGTTGACTTTAAGCCAATACAAACAATTATATTATCAGATACATTTGATTTTACTTCATATGGTAGAATAAGAGTAAAACCAGCTTCAGATGTTTTTGGAGAAAATTTTATTGCTATTTATGAATGTAATGGTAAAGTAAATATAAATATAAATAGTAGCTATACTCATGAAGTAATAGAAGAAACTTCAACAAGTGGTAGCTATTCTTACGATGATCTATACGGAGATTTATAATGGCTAGTTTTTATGATATATTAGATGAAGTTTCAATGAATCCAGCTGCTATTAAAGCAACTGAAAACTTAAAGAAAGCTGAAGATGCTCAAAAAAAATTAATGGATTTAGTTTCAAAAAATCCAAATGGTATTCCTGCTTCTGATGCTGCTATGATTGCTGGTCAAATAGATAAGAACGTAGGTTCAGCTACTGCTAATTTAGCTAATAGTTTAAAACAAATGCAACAAAAACAAGAACAAAGAATAGAAAAGTTAAAAAAAGAAAAACAAGGTGCTGAAGCTGCCGGTCAATCTGGACAAAATAATGGTCAGCAAGGTGTTGGAACTCAAACAACTTTAACCCCTAAGAGAGAAAAACCACAAATGGCACCTAAACAAAAGAAAATTGGTTCTGCATTAAATAGTCTAAAGAAAGACTTGACTAAAAAATAATTTTATAGTATAATTAAAAAATAAAATAACTCAAGATTGGAGAGCTAATGTCTGAAATTATGCCCTATTGTCAAAACTGTAATCACAGAAGGATTCCTACTTCGGTTAAAACAAAGTTTAATCAAAACGTTAAAATGATGTTTGATGAATGCCCAATGAAGGATAAAAAAGTAGTTGGATGTTTAATAAAAAATATTACAATTGATTGGAAATCTTTTACTCGATGGCTTGAAGACAACAATATATTAGAAGAAAAAGAAAAGAAAAATATGCAGATGTTAAAACTTTATGACACAGAAAATAAAGAGGTGAATAAAGACAAAGATGTTTAAAGATGAAGCTGCTATGGCATTAGCAGATGCCTTTATAACTGAATATAAAAAATATGATTTTAGATTTCCAACTATGAGAACAATAAGAAATTCTAAATGGTGGATTCATTTTGAGAGAGCTGCTGAACTTCGTTATATTGAAGATTGGAATGCAAAAATTTGGATAAAATGTCAATTTGACAAATATGGAAAAATATTGCCTTTTAGGATATATGGTAAAAAAGCTGAAGAAGCTTTTCAAGAATACAAACATAAATATATAAGTGGGAAAGAAGATAGAGAACTTCAAATAATTTCAGGTATGCTTTCAACATATAAATCAATAAAACTTTGGTGCAAAAAAAATGATATTAAAGACATTGATTATAAGTTATACTTTGAATCAAACAAACAAAAAATAATAAGAAAACAATTTTCTCCATACTTCCTCTCTATTTGTAGACCATTTATGGAAGGCAATTTTTTAAAAGAAGAAGATATTGATTTACTAAGACTTAAGCGAGCATGGGTCTACAAAAACGAAAAAATAAAAAATAAATTATTAAATATAATGGGTAAAGACTTTTATTGACAAAAGAAAATAAACCTTATATAATAATAACAAATAAAGAATAAGGATGTAGAATGAAAGTATTAGTAGATCACATGAATTATGTGTATATATCCTTCAATATGGCAAGAAGAGAATTAAAAGAAAAAGGGATTGAAGAGTTCACAGAAGAACATATTGGTCTTTTTTATCATACTCTTTTTAATGGTTATAATAAAATGTTCAAAACGTATGGACAGTTAATCATTGCACATGAAGGTCATGGTTCTTTGGACTGGAGAAGAAAAATCTATCCAGATTATAAAAGAAATAGAGATAAAAGTAAACAAGATCCAGCTTATCATATATTAAAAGGCACTTTTGATGAAATTGAAAAAGTTTTAAGTTATTATCCTTGCAAGCAAATTAAAATAGATAATGCAGAAGCAGATGATGTAATCTTTGCTCTTGCAAAATACTTTGCAGAACAAGGTGAAGAAGTATTAATAATTTCTACAGATGGAGACTTAGCACAAATGGTGGATTATGGAGATATTTCAATTTATAATCCAATAAAGAAAAAGTATGCTGAAAAGAAATTCGATGAACTTGTAAAATATAAAGCAATTGTTGGAGATAGATCAGATAACATTCCAGGATTGTATAGAGTTGGCGATAAAACTTTTGAAAAAATGCTGCTTGATAAAAAAGTTTGGAATGATAAAATGAAAGGTGACAATCTTGAAATTTATGAAAACTTTTTAAAAATTGTTGATCTTTCACGTTTTCCTGCTGATAGACATGAAGCTGCTATAAAGATGTATAAAGATACTGAATATTCGGAATTTAGTATTGGAAACATTGAACACTTTTTCTTTGAGAATGCAATGCAAGATCACCTTAGCAGATGGGGAAGGGATTCAGGTGAAATTGTGGAACAACTTGTTTCAGAAGGAATTAAGATAAAAGGTTTCATGGAAAATCCAGAAAGAACAAATTCTGAATCTATAACAAATTCTACAGATGAAGAATTAGATGAAATTTTAGGAGAGTTTATTTAAATGAAAGTAATAGGAACTGGTAATACAGGTATGAAATTAGCTACTATGTTTGATGATGATTCACCTATATTAATTTCAACAGCTCATCAAGATTCTGCAAATTATAATAATTTTAATGTTTCAACATTTACAGAAGATGGTGCTGGTAAGAGATATGGAACTGGACTTGGTATTTGGTCAAAGAATGAAAATCGACTTCGTGGTGTTTTAGAAGACGTTATAAAAGAAAAAGTTGTAATTTTTAGTTCTCTCGGTGGAGGTTCTGGAAGTTCTTCAATTCCTTTTATTTCAAGAATACTTGTTGAACAAGGTTGCAAAGTTCTTGTTTGTGCTGTTCTTCCATACAAGAAAGAAATCAATCCTCCTCTTGCTAATGCAGTTCAGTCTATAAATGGAATTATGGAAATTATTGATGATGTATCTGTTATGTTTTTTAATAATGAAAAAATTCTTAAAGAATTTGATAATGATTGGAGTAAAGTAAATAAACAAATTATTAAAAGAGTTAGTTATGTAACAGAACTTCTTGAAACTTATTCTACCGATAGTTATTCACCTTCAACTATTGACCGTTCAGAACTTGATTCTGTTGTTTTCGGTGGTGGATTCATTGATGTTACTGATACATTTCTTGAAGAGAATAATCCTAAGTTTGATTATGGAAAAATTGACAAAGATACAAAAAATCTTATGATTGCTATGTTTGTAGATGTTAGTGTTTCAAATGAACAAGTAGATGAATATCATAAAACACTTACTACAGTAACAAATAAATTTGCAGGACGAGCCAGAAATGCCAGATTAGTGCCTGGAATTCTTCGTGGCAAAGTCGAATGGAGTCGTTCAGAAGATAAGTCAATTGATGATAGAGCATATATTACAATTGCTTCGGGTCTTTCTATAGAATCTTATTTGAATAAAATTGAAAAGATTCGTGATGATGCAATGGAACGTGCTCAAGCTTTTGCTACAAAAGCAAAAGTTGGAAAAGTCATTTCTAAAAAAGAAACAAATATTCTTGATATTTAATTGACAAAAATAAAAAATATGATTATAATAAGAGTAGGAGAAATAAATGGGGAAAAATAGTAGAATGAAAAGAGATAATCCGAACAGAAACAAAGCTTTCAAAAAGCTTCGAACACTTCCAGATAGTGGTCAAGAAGTTATTACGTTGAAAAATGGAGCTGAAATGGTTATCAATCCTATGAAAAGGTTTCTACTTGGAAAACCTTATACTCATCCAGAGTTACAGAATCACGTAATTCGAAAGATTGGAAAGTATGCTCTTGGTGATGAGAAGTATAATGAATTAGAAAAACAGGCAAGCCAAGTTTCGGCGCCTGTAGAAATAGAAACTAATTAAAGGGAGAAGAAAATGGTATTAGATCCAGAAGAGAAAAAGATTGTTCAATCTGATTTTCAGTCATGGCTTGAGGTGCAAGATCGAAGAAAAGAACTTACTGCAGAGAATAAAGAGATAGTAGAAAATTCTGCTCGTATTCTTAACGTTAAGAATAATATGGTAACAAAATTATTCAAAGTTCTTCAGAAAAAACAAGAAGATGGTGATGATGAACTTGAAGATCTATATGAACTTGTTGGAGAAGTTGGAGCGTAAAGATAATCTTATAAACCCTTAGACGAGGAAGATAAGATTATGAGCAAACAACTTAAAGAATGGTATGAAGGAATTGATAGTCAAGATGTATCTCCAAATGGAGCTATAAAGATAAAAGTTCCTGTAATAGATGCTGATTCAGGGGAGCATGTAACTGCAGACGAACCTGAATCAGTATGTGATGAACCAGAAGAAACAAATGATGACCCTGTGGTTCAAAGAGATAAATTTAATTCATTAAAAGCTTTTATGTATTCTAAAAGAATTCAAGATGTTCTTGTACAAATTGCAGGTTTAGTAGAACCTTATGAAGAAGATTCAGAAAAACGAGAAGCACTTATAGATAAAGTTAGAATAATGCATAAAAAATTGGGTGAGGAAATTGCCTCACTATAAGTGAGGAACAAATGGATCAAAAATTAGCACATCAATTAATTGTGTTAGAGAATAAACAACTTGATAAACTTGAACTTTTTGAAACAGCATTAAAAGAACAAACAAAATTATTAAAAGAAAACAATTCAATAATGAGAGAGTTGTTAAATTTCTTTGTATCAATTGACAGACGAGATCAGGGATTTGAATCTGAAGCATCTCAAGAGTATTTGGCAGAACTTGAAAAAGATGGATTCAATCCACCTACAGGATAACATAAATAGGGTAGTGCTAAATAGCACTACCTTTTTTATTTGAGAGTTAAAATGGCAATAAAAACAATAGAGGGATTAATATCAGTAAAATTCATTTTACGAAACGATAAAGTTTTTCAACACTTTATTATAGAAAAGAAAAAGGGTGTCTCAAAATATTTAATGGATACTCGTTTTATTGTTTATGATAAATTTCAAGAAAAAATAAAGTCTCTTGCTTTATCTAATGATGATAACTATAAATTTATTCAAAGAAGAGATGAAGAAGATCGAATTGTTCTTGAATTTGATGTACTTAATGAAAACGTAGAAAAACCCAAAAATTATTACTTTGTAATACCAGGCTTCGTTCCGCCAAATCCTGGCTGTGAATACTGTAAGTATCGTGAAGATTATGACGATACCTTTTTCTATTGCTCATTTAAAGAAAAAACAATGGCAAGCAAATTAAAGAATTGCCAATTTTATAGACAACCAGAAGGATTATTTAAAACATGATATGGTTTTTATTATATTACATGATTACTATGTATATCTCATATAAATGTATTAGTGATGATGGTAGTGGAATGTCTGATGTTGAGGTCTTGACTTTATATTTTTTATCGTTTATAATTATTCCAATGAGTTTTTTAGAAACCATTTATGAATTAAGACTTAAAAAGAAATAGGAAAGTAATATGGATTTTAAAGTTCCTTCATCAACAATTGAGAACTTTGTCTTTTCTAATTTTAAAGAAGCAAAATGGACAGGTTCAGGAGAATTACATTTTAACTCACCTTTTACTAATGATGGAAAACTTAGGCTTTATGTAAATCCTCAAAAATCAAGATACTTTGATCAGAAAGAACAGAAGGGTGGTCCATTTGTTGCATTTGTTTCTGAGTATCTTGATGTTGGAACGAGACAAGCATCTATTATTCTTGTAAGAGATTATTCCAGCAAAGCTGGATTGATTGATGATGATGTTTCTTATAAAGAAATAGTTGAAGTTCATAAAAGTATAGATCTTCCAGATGGAATGAAGTTCTTTTTTGAAGAGACAAAGGGAAGAACTTATAAACTTGCAAAAATGTATTTAGAGAAGAGAGGAATTCCTCTTGATGATTTAGGATTTGTATATGACCCACATGGAGACTTTAAAGAAAGTTATCATAATCGCATCATTATTCCGTTCTATGAACAAGGACGTTTGGTCTATTTCATCGGTCGTGCGTTCGATGATAATTCCTTTAGATATAAAAACCCTACGGGTGTTGATGCAGGTAATTTCGTCTTCCAATACGATAAATTTGTAGAAAATGAAGTAGAGGATATATTTATTTTTGAAGGTGTATTAGATGCATTGTCTTTATATAAACCTCAATATGGAACTGCAATGTTATCAAATAGATTAAAAATAAAACAAATAACAAAAATCTTGGACTTAGCACCGAAGAGAATTGTATTTGTAACTGAAAACGATAAGAACGAAATAGCTATAAAAGCTGGAAAGAAAAATCTTAATTGGAACTTGAAAACTATGATGAAGTATAAACCTCCATCATTAAATATAAAATTTTATATTTTCAATCCGCCAGAGCCATATAAAGATTTTAATGAATATTCAGTTGCTGAAGATAAGCACAACATAAATATAGATGAAGAGTGTAAATTATGGAATCCAAATGAAGTAGATGTTTCGCAATTTGGATGGGGGAAAAGAAATGAAATCTAAGAAAGAATTAAGAAATGAATTAATGAATTATCCGTTTATTAAACCTGATCCAAAACTGCAAAGAAATTTGATGCAGTTTGGTCTTGATGTTGGTGATGGATGGCTTGGAATAATAAAAGAAGCATGGGATAAAATTAATGAGTTAGAGAATTTACCAGAAAACTTTGAAATATTTCAAGTTAAAGAAAAATTTGGTGAATTGACAATATATCCAGAAGAATATAATGAAGATATAAACGATATTCTTTTAAAAGCAAGACAAAAAAGTATTCATACTTGTGAAATTTGTGGAAGTGAGTTTGCACAGAAAGAGAATATTAACGGATGGTTTAAAACTATTTGTGAAAAGTGTAAGGGAGAAAAAAAATGACAAAAGCAGTAATGGTAATTAAAGAAAGTTCTGCAACAGAAGTAATTGATGAACTAAAAGATGTAATATCTAAAGAACCAGTGCTAATAAAAATTGTGTCTGATACAGCATTCAACCTCCAGTTTGGAAAAACAACTGATATACCTGTTGATTTGCCAGAGGATCAACTTCTTGCTCTCTCTATGGAAGCTCACAATAAAGACATCACATTGAATCAGCACATAAACGAAATTCTTTTAGAACAATTAACAAAAGAAAAGAGTAAAGTTTCTTTTGTTAAAAGATTAAATCCAATTGCTGAAACTTCTATGAAAGTAAAAGAAGAATTTACTGCAAGCAAAGAAGATGTTCAAAAAGCTGTTGATGATTTACTTGATTAACTCATATATTAAAATATAGATTTTTATATTTTATAAGTAAAGGTAATTTTATGGATGAAGTCAAGAGTGTTCTGATAAATCAAGATACGCATGATGTAATGAAAAAGTTTTCAAAACAATCAGGTATGAAAATCAAGTTTATAGCAGAACAAGCTATTAGAGAATTTATAGAAAAACGGAGCGAGTATGAGCGACCAAGAAATACAGAAGACACTATATCAATTCGATAGCGAGGAAGAAATCGATCTTGCTCCAATTGAAGTAGTTGAAGGTGCTAAATGTGAAGAAGTATATCCAGAAGAAATGAGTGAAATCAAAAAACTTGGTGAGGCTATGATTAAGCTTTGTGTTGAAGCAGGTGGTCTTGGATTGGCTGCTCCTCAAGTTGGAGTTATGAAGAGAATGTTTGTTTGGATGAATGGTTTGAATACTTTTCAAATTGTAGTAAATCCAAAATTTTTTCCAGAAAAGAAAGAAACAAATACTGTAGAAGGATGTTTAACATATCCTGAACAGCAATATTATATGAAAAGAAGAAAATCTGGAAGCGCAAGATTCGAAATTTTAGATCCTAATGACCAAACTAAACTAAAGAGAAACTTTAAAAAACTCACTGGTGAAAAAGCATTAGTGTTTCAACATGAACTTGATCACCTTGACGGCAAAACAATAGCCACGGAAGGTCAGTTAATAGAGTGGAATAAATAATAATGAACGATTTAAATATTATTATAGATGGAGATTCTACTCCTTGGAGATTTGAAGAAAAGGAAGAAGATAGAACCTGTATTGTTAAAAACATAAATAATGGTGAATTATTTGAGGGTGTTATTGATTCAATAACTAGCAGAGGTATTTATATTATAAAAATAATTAATAAGGTCAATATATAAAAGTAATAAAATCATATATACCATATGAAAATCATTACTCATAAAGAATATATTTCTTCACCATATTGGAAACGTTTCTCTAAAAAGATATTAGATGATCCAGAAGTAGAATGTGAAATGTGTCACAGAAAAAAATGGACTATTTATAAGAAAAACACTAAGAAACATAAAAAAGGCGATAAAAAAAGATTAATAGTCTTAAATCTTCATCATACTGATTATAAAAATCTTGGTGTTGGTGAAGATCACGTAGTTGCTTTATGTAGAAGATGTCATAGATTATCTCACGACATAGAAAAAGCTGGTAGAACTGATTCTTTATGGGAAAAGGTTTATGAGTTTTTAAAGAATAATTCTAATTGGAATTATGAACAAGCAGAAATAATGGAAGTTCCTGATGACTTCATTTTATCTCAGCCAAGAAAAAATAGTAAAGATAAGATTGAGATAGAACAAGAAGATTCAGGAGCAAAATAATGCCATACATGAATGATTATTTAACAGAGTTAGAACTTGGTTCAGATAAAGAGATTGAAGACTATTTCAATCTCGCTTTGAAGCAAGTTTTTTCTGTATCGTATTTGAATAAAATAGAAAAAACAATAAAAAATAAAATTAAATTAAAAGAAAAAATAAACAAAGATTCTGATGTTGTTGCTTGGGTTCAAGGAACAACTATTTATGTTAATAAACCAGAGTTTGAAAAAAGAGATGCAAAATCTAAAATAAAATACTTGCTTCATGAATTTATGCATATATTAAATAATTCAAGATCATTTGTTATAGTAAAACAATTTAAAGAAATAAATGATTTATCAAAAAAACTTTGGGACATAGTAAAGAAACATACTAAAGATCCTGGCATGTTTTTAGCTGGTAGAAGTATACCAAAGAATAGACTTAATAGTCAAGAAGCTTTATCTTATTTAATGAATGATAAAATAAATTGGAAAGCAATATCATCAGAAGGTCAAAAACTTTTCAAAGATGCTTTGAGAAAATCAGGAGTATTTAATCTTAAACATGATTTCTGGAAAAATAGGTTGCGATAGTAAACTAAATATATTAACTTATATATATAAAAATTATACTGGTGATATGTATAATTTTAAAGATGGCAAAAGTGGAATTATTATATTAGACAGGTATGATAGATTAATAAAAAAATTTCCAGAAGATTTAAGAATTGCAGGGGTTGGCTTAAATCCGTTCTTTATAAGAACAAAATTCTCTATTGATTAGATAAGTAATAAAGGGGAACAAATGAGATTCTTTGGCATAGATTCTTACGAACATTTAGTAGAAACAATAGATAAAATTTATGAAAAAATAACTAATAGTGAAGATGAAATATCTGATTTTGAAAATGAAGTTCTATTTAGTATAATGGATATAGTAGATGAATCAGTAAAAAAACAATTTGATGAAAGAAGAGAAAGAGTTAAAGACCATCTAACTACACAAGGTCATGGATATGTAAATTTCTATGGAGATAAATTACCAGATGGTTGTAATATATGTTTGCATGGAACAGGATTTCAATCTGTAGGTGCATCTTCTACTTGTAATCTTAGATGTGATTTTTGTTATTATGATGGAATACACAATGAAGGATGGAAAATACAAGATAATCATTATTTAATAAATGATAAACTTGTTAATCTTGATGAACTTAAAATACATGCAGATAAACAAATAGATGAAACAGAAGGTGTTGCTTGGGTTTATGAAGAGCCATTCATGAAAATAGAAAAACACTATGAACCTATAAAATATTTACATGGTTATGGTGTTTATCAGTGGATGTATACAAATGGAACTTTATGCACAAAAGAAAATATTGATAAGCTTGCAGAAGCTGGATTAGATGAATTGCGTTTTGATTTAGCTTCAACAAATTGTTCCGACAAAGTTTTAACTATGATGGAATATGCTGTAACAAAATTTCATTCCGTAGGAATTGAATCCCCTATGATTCCAGAATATTTAGAGTCTTTTATAAATAAGAAAGATAGAATAATAAAATCTGGAATTGATTTTATAAATTGTGCAGAAGTTCATTATGCAACAAATAACAAAAGAAGAATAAATAAAGAATTAAATCAATTATATGCTTTTAGAAGAAAATATACATCACCTGTATATAGTAGGCATTTAACATATGACTTAATTGAATTAGCAATATCAGAGAATTGGAAATCTAAAGGAATTACAGTTCATGATTGCTCAAATTCTACAAAAGCATTTAGAGGTATTCAAAGAGATATAGTTTTTGGATATACATCATATGGTGATGAAGATTCTCTTCCTCCTATTTGGTATGTAAATATAGTTAAAGACTATCCTGAATTATTTCAGAATTGTTACGACTAATATACTTGACTAAATAAAATAAAAATTATATAATGAAAACCTAAGAGGGGTAAATGGCTAAAGATAATTTAAAATTACCATCAGAAATATTAGAACCGTCTATTCTTGTTCACTCTTTGAATAATGTTTCTTTCTTTTTAAAAATTAGACAATATCTTGATACAAACGGGAAAAAAGGTAAGGCTTATTTTAATGATGAAAAATATCAGTTGATATTTAACATTGTATCAAGATGGTATGAAAAATTTTCAAAGTTTCCGACAAGAAAAGAACTTCATATTATGAATGAAAAAATGCACAAGGATGATGAAGATATTCGCATGCTTGTGGACGTAATGGTTGATAAAATTTATGATGAAGATCCAAATGATGTCGATCCAGAATTTGTAGAAAAAGAAACACAAAGCTTCATACAAGAAAATAGAGTATATGAAGCTATGATGTTGTCTCAGGTAGATATTCAATCTCAAAATTATGGTGCTATAGCTGATAGAATGAGAGATGCTATTACTGTAAATTTTGATAAAGATCTTGGTATATCAATTCGTGATATAGACAAGGGAATTGAAATGATGGATGAGCTTGATGATGAAAGTTGTATCTCTACAGGATTTCCATCACTTGATGATGCACTTGATGGTGGCTGGAGAGGTAAAGAAATGTATGTCTTTGCTGCAACTCCAGGTATTGGTAAAACAGCTATTCTTGGGGCTTTTGCTATTAATTCTTTTCTTGAAGAAAAGAAAGCATTGGTATATACATTTGAAACTGCAGATAGACGACTTCTTTCACGTTATTATTCGAATCTTATAGAAATGACAAAACGTGAAATACTCACAGATGAAAATAAAACAAGAAAAGAATTGGAAAGTGTTCTTAATAATACAAAAGGTGATGTTATTATAAAAGAATATCCAGCAAATACAACTTCTTCAAATGATTTAATTGCTCATATAAATGATTTAAAAATGTATAAACAATGGGTTCCAGATATTATAATTGTTGACTATCTTCTTATTATGGCAGCAAATGATAGATCAATGACTTCTGAGAATTCTTATAAGTTTTATAAAACAGTATCAGAAGAAGTAAGAAATATTGGAAAAATGCTTGATATACCAATACTTACAGCTTCTCAAATTAATAGAGGTGGTCAAGATGATCGTGGTGGAACAAAAGCTGTTACTACTTCAAAAGATATTTCAGAATCAAGAGGAATCTTTGATACAGCTGATTTTTTCGCTACTCTTAACCAACCCTCCAGGGACAGGGAACTTGGTAAATTAATGGTTTATATTGATAAGAATCGTAATGGAGATAAAGGACAAAAAATTAAATTGAATATTGATTATCAACATATGAGATTTAGTGAGGTATAATGAAAAAAGTAGCAGTTGATATGGATGGAGTTCTTGCTGATTTTCATAGATCAGCAATAGAGATAATAACGAAACAATATAAAATACCATTAAAGCCAGAAGAAGAAATTATCACTTGGGAAATGGAATATTGGTTTGATGCTTCATATGAAATAATGCATGATATTTTTCAAACTTTAATGAAAGAACGTGATGGATTTTGGAGATTGTTTCCTGTAGTGAAAGGTGCTTTGTGGGAATTTAAAAGATTAGTTGATTTTTATGAAACTTATATAGTAACGTCACCGTTTTGGGATTCAGAATTTTGTTTAAAAGAAAAGGCTCAATGGGTAGAAAAAAACCTTCCTTTTTTTGATATTAGAAATTTTATAATGACTAATAAAAAACATATTATAGATGCTGATATTTTAATAGATGATAGTGAGAAAAACATAAGAGAATTTGTAAGTGTTGGAAAAGGAAGAACTGGAATATTGATGAATAATCATTTTAATTTCAACAGAAATGTTCCAGACATAAACATGGTTTCTAAGGTTTCCAGCTGGGATGAAATAAAGGATTATCTATAATGGACTTAGAGATAGAAACAACAAAAGAAATCTTTTCTCAAGATGATGATTTTGAAAATTATCTAATAGAAGAACTTGCTGAACTTGAACATATTAAATGGATGGAATGGGCTAGATACCTCTTGATGGAAGAACCTATTTCAACAAATAGAGTTCAGCGTTGGGCAAGAAATATGACAGACTACAAAGATTTATCAGAAATGGAAAAAGAAAAAGATAGAGTCTTAGCTCGTAGAGTCATAAAAACATTAAAGGAAAAAGTGGAGCAATATCAGAGAGCTTCATACGGAATTATAAAATGAATACATTAGATAAAAACTATTTAAACATTGCAGAAAATATCTTAAAGAATGGTGTTGAAAAAGAAAATAGAACTGGAATGAATACAATTTCAATTTCAGGTGCTATGTTACAACATGATATGTCAGAAGGATTTCCGCTTTTAACAACTAAGAAGGTTTTTTATAAAGCAATGTCTGTAGAGCTTGAAGGATTTCTGAAAGGCATTACAGATAAAGAATGGTATAAAGCAAATAAATGTAATATCTGGAATGAATGGTGCAACCCCTCAAAGATTCCAGAAGGATTGAGTGATGAAGAACGAAAAGAATTTCAATTCAATGAATCTGATCTCGGACCTATTTATGGCAGTCAGTGGAGAGATTTTAATGGGGGTGGGTATGACCAATTACAACAGGTTATTCGAAGTTTGGAAAATAAGCCGGGGGACAGAAGAATGCTTGTATCCGCTTGGAATCCACTTCAATTACACTTACAAGCTTTACCTCCTTGCCATGTTCTTTGGCAAGTGGCCGTCAGAGGAGAATATCTTGACTTACTTTGGTATCAAAGAAGTGTAGATGTTTTTCTTGGTCTTCCATTTAATATTGCATCTTATGGATTATTGTTAAGTTTATTAGCTCATCAA
>Ga0102926_1001042_pt1 | contig 16453 bp, 19 predicted proteins | sample SalPonR1_A_D2_MG_FD_78173 | JGI IMG/M metagenome (GOLD analysis project Ga0102926, IMG submission 78173) | Salt pond soil microbial communities from South San Francisco under conditions of wetland restoration - Salt Pond MetaG R1_A_D2_MG | ecosystem: Environmental > Aquatic > Marine > Intertidal...
GGCCTGGCATAAGGTCGCGGGGATTAAGGCAATCAGAACCTTGACCGGTTTAGGTCTGAAAGAAGCCAAAGACATGATTGAGGCTGCTGTCGGATCGTCGGTGACCATGAAGGTCCGAATCCCTCACCCTGATTATGAGCTTCAGAAGCTCAAGGAATCCGGAGTTCAGATTACTCCGGTAGGCCCAGACACTCGACAAATGATTCGGGACACGCTAAAAGAGACGGCAGTATTCGCAACAATGTCGGGCGAGTACGGTTTTGCTTCCCGTATCAATCAGTTCTTATTGGAAGAAGATAATAATGTATAAGATTTGGTCAATCTTCTCACAGAGCGCGGAAACGGAAGCAACTACCTTTTTCGTTCGAGCCAATCATGAGCAAGAAGCGAGAGATTTGGTGTTGGCCGCTATGGAGAAGATCATTTTCAAGACGAAGCTGGCAAACAGCGAATCTCGCGGCTGTACCATTGATAAGGAGGACGTTTTTGCAGACGGTAATGTAGTGATCATCTCATCTTCGCCGGCTCCTAGTTTTAATCTTCATGAAGAGTTTCTTAATGCGGACCTCTCAGTGGTCGATGCGACTGCGACAGTTAGGATGATGGTTCATTATCTTTCAATGAATAATGATAAGCCAAATCTTATCACGGCTGTTGCTGAGGAGACGGACCTTGCTAAGATGTATCGGCTTCACTTGCCGCGCCTGCTGGAATGGCTGGAGTTGTAACCCACTGATTTTTAAGAAGATATAGATGTTGACTAAACTTCATCTATAGCGTATCATATATATACTGAGAAGCAAAGGTGCATAGATGAAAGTTAAGACGGATAATACTCCTCTTGAAATGGGCGGAGTAAATGTCGAGGGCGAATTTCGGATTCGCAATTCAGCCAAAGCGTTCAACATTCTTTCCAGCGGGCTATACTCAAACAAGATTGAAGCGATCCTGCGAGAGCTAGGCTGTAACGCATACGATAGCCATGTTGAAGCTGGCAAAGCAGACGTACCATTTACGGTGCATCTCCCCACAGTCCTTAATCCTCAGTTCTATGTCCGAGATTACGGCATTGGACTTGACCACGAGGGTGTCACTCAGCTTTACACTACCTACTTTGAGAGCACGAAGCAGGATTCCAATGATTATGTCGGCTGTTTGGGACTCGGCAGTAAGAGCCCGTTCAGCTATACTCGCAACTTTACCGTAACGGCAATCAAAGACGGCGTCGAGCGGATCTATAACTGCTTCATTAATGAGCAGGGGATTCCGTCAGTCGCTCTTCTTAACGAGCATAGCACGGATGCCTGTAACGGAGTTGAAGTTCGCTTCGCCGTTAAGGAACGAAGTGATATGGCTGAGTTTGCGGTTACGGCTACTAGGGTTTATAAATGGTTTAAAACCACTCCTGAAATTATCGGAAACCCGATTGAGATTCCGGAGGTCAAATATTCCGAGCGTGACATTGCTCCGGGCATTCATATTGTGGAGGACCCTCATTATCGTTATCATTGTCAATCATATGCAATGATGGGGAATGTAGTTTATCCAATTAAGCTTCCGAAGCAGGAGTCAGTGCCGCATAGTTATTCCAATCTTGTCGAAAGAAATAATTACCTATTCGAGTTTGAGATTGGTGAGTTGGACGTTGCTGCATCGCGCGAAGAGCTGAGTTATGACGCGGCAACCGTTGCTGCGATTGTGAGTAAAATCAAGCTATTGTTTGACAGCGCAGTTGAATATATTTCGAAAGAAGCCATCAAAGAGAAGACGAATTGGGCGCGGGTGGAAAAACTTCTTTCTTTGGTTCGCAAGGATAGGTTTTTGTTCGACCCAGCACTAGACATGTACCTCATGACTGCGAACAACACTCTAAAGAAGATGTTGACTAATCGTTCCTATGACGGTGCGATAACTCTTGATGCGAATAATCTTTCAGATGAGAAAGTCCGGGTCACGAAAACTGAGATTCAGCGAATACGATTTAACAACGACGTGCGACTTTCTCAGGCGACCGCATCGACAGATTATTCAACGGATGATAAATTCTTTCGAATAAGCACCGACACGATTTTCCTTGTGCAGAATGATAAGGGCAATTTACTCGGTAGGCTCCGCCAGGCCGCGCGTGATCGAGTAGCTGGGTTCCAGAGCGGTCAAACGGTGTTCATTATTCGTAAGGCAAGGCGCGACGGAGACCCAGAAAAAGTTTGGCGCAAGGTTGCGAAAAGGCTTGGCAACCCTCCGGTTGTCTATTCTAATACACTTCCTCCCCTGGAAAAGGCAATCAAAACAAAGGACGGTGAAGTCAAGGCATATTCGTTTAGTAAGCAATATGTAAATCGTTGGGACGGTCACTCATTTAAATTTCAGCCCGGTCCGAAGAAGCTGAAGGATTTTCATCGCATAAATGGTAAAATCGTATATATTCCTTTGCACGGCAAACAGGCGAAATGGGGCAATGACCTTGTATCTACCAGCAATCTTTTGAAGAGAATGGTAGGGGACGATGACAGCGTTTTTAGCCTGCTTAATGAAAATAGCAAAGTGGATATTAACCATAAGAAGGTTTATGGTGTAAATGGCGAATCCTTAAAGACGGCTGAAAAGAGCCCGAACTGGGTCTCGCTTCAAGAATTCATTCTTGAACAGTTCAATCAAATGGATTGGAAGAGTCTTGAAGGATCCATTGAGGCTGCCGCAAGGGCCGAGATATTGAATCATGAGGCAGTCGGGGTTGCCCCAGGAGACACGGATACAAACCCATTGATGAGTTATGATCGTCCGAATTCTCCCTACAGTGATTTCGTTAAGGTGATTAAGAATGTCAAACAAGATTCGACCGCCCTTGTTCAACTGCGGCGCCTACAGATGGTTACAGAGCTTCTTCCTACCATCAAAGGTAAGGTGAAGGAGCTTCAGGACCTGAGGCAAAAGACCATCGACGAAACAAAGACTTTGGTATCGGCGGTCAGGGACCGGTATCCGCTACTTCGGTTCATGCGCAGCTATGGTGTTCGTCATGAAAAAGGTCTGGCGCCAGCGCTCAAAGAATATATCGAGGCCATTGACAGGATCAATGGTTGAGTGTATAATACAGTAACATACCTAGGAGAAATAGATGTTTCCGTATATTTTAGATCCCGTTAGCAAGACTCTAACCTTGGTAATGGAGAATAAGCAACATACTCTGAATGCTGATACCCATCCGAATTTCGACAAGATTCTCGATGCTATCCGTTCGGATGACCAAGATCGTGTTCGCGAACTTGTAGACCTTACACGCGCAGTAGCGAACTATTCTAATGGTTTCCTCGAGGTGAAGGACGGTGACGTATACTGGGACGGTAAGCCTTTCCATAACTCACTCTCAAGTCGTCTCCTGGAGATGATGAAGGCGGACCTACCGATTGAGCCCTTGGTCGAGTTCATGCACAATCTCAAGTTGAATCCATCGAAGCGGTCGGTTGATGAGCTGTATGGCTTCCTCGAGAACAACAGCCTCCCAATCACGTCGGACGGGCATTTCCTGGCCTACAAGAAGGTGCGTGAGGATTACAAGGACATCTACAGCGGCACGATGGACAACAGCGTGGGTAAGATCGTCGAGATGGTCCGCAACGAGGTGGACGAAGACAAGGATCGCACCTGCTCGACTGGTCTGCACTTTTGCTCGCTCGCCTACCTCCCGCACTTCGGCTGGAGCAACGACAATCGCGTAGTGATCGTGAAGATCAACCCTCGCGATGTGGTCAGCATCCCATCGGACTACGACAACGCTAAAGGACGCGCCTGTCGCTATGAGGTGGTCGGTGAGCACACGGCGGAAGGCTATGAGCGCAACACGACCGAAGCCTTCAACACGGTCGTGTTTGATTTCGAGCCCTTCGCCGACTACGATGACGCAGACGATGACATCGGACCAGACTGGGATCGAGGCTACGGCGACTATGACGAAGACCTTGATGACTATGGTCCTCGTGAAGTGTACAGAGATTCTCAGGGTCGGTACCGATTTGCAGATAATGGTCGATACGCTTCCCGCGAAGACTACGAGACATGGGTCAACGGAGGCTCTCGACCCGCTGCCACCAGTAACGAGGGAGTCCGCGAGGTTGTGGTAGATTCTAATGGTCGGTATCGATATGCTGACAACGGTCAGTATGCTTCTCTCGAAGCCAAGAATGATTATCTTGCGGCAAGGCGCGTCAACCGGCTTGGAAATTGGATTAATAGGTAATGTATCGGGGCGGGTTGGCTGCTCATTTAACGATGAGTCCTTTGCTTCTTCTTTTGCTGGCCCGCCCCATTGTTTTCGTGTGAGGAGGTAATAGAATACCTCCTGGTTTTGGTCTGTCGTGTGGTTGTCTGCTACCTCTATCATTGAACGCTCTTCGGTACCAGAGCAAGATATGTAGCGAAAGCACAGATCTGTGGTCCGTTTTCTACTAAATACTGAAGTATTTAGGCCCTGCAGATGGTGGACCTTCGAGAGAAGGGTGACAGATAGGTGGAATCTTCTGTGGTGGGAAGGAAGACACACGAATTTTAAAGGAGAGGCATGACCGAGACACTACCAGGTGTTTTTAAGAAAGATGTTGCTCTAATCTTTGAAGAAGCCATCGCAGAAATCGAGAACCTCGACGCGGTGGTTTTTTCACGACTGGCAGAGGCTGTTTCTCCAACATGGCAAACCGTAGGAACTCTTCTCAATGAGACCGATGGTAGAGCCGCAACTCTAGTGAATATAGTTCAGACCGCGTGTGAAATGAATTACACTGACAAGGCTGCAATTATCATGGAGAAGTTAGCAGACGCTTGTCAGCAAAGAGAAGAGAAATATCACCGTTCGAGTCACTATGTGAATGCGATGAAGCATCTTGCAACCACTAAACTGACACGTGACCAACGAAAATGGGTAAAAGAACATCTGGCGTCAATTGATCACTATGCTGAGGGCGATGCTAACGCAACGCGGCTGTTCCAAATCGAGAGCGAGCTGACAAAACTGACCTCAGCCTTCAATGACCATTACCAACGATCGTTGAATGACTGGGTCCTTCGAATCGAGAATCGTCATCATCTTTCGGGTCTTCGCGATGAGCTGGTAGACGAATGGTATAGAAATGATGATGATGGCAATGAATGGTGGGCGGCGGACCTTTCCGAAGATATCTGGTTGGAAGTTCTTGAAACGGCTGATCATCCTGGGTTACGAAGAGCTATACATTATGGCTATACAACATTGGGGTCAGACCTTGTCCCTTCTGTAGTCAACAATATAGACCGCATTGAAGAAATTCTAAAGCTTAGACACGAATACGCCACACTACTGGAACACCAATCATTTGCATCCTATACACTTAGTTCAATGTCTATTACAGATCCTAATCGCATAATACGACAACTAAAAAGATTAGATAAGAAGGTAAATGTTCAGGTGCAAAAAGAATGGAAGCTAGCTGAGACACTATCTGGCGGCTCGGTACATGAATGGGATATTCCTTATTACATGCGTCAACAACGATTGAAGAGCGATCTCGAGTGTGATCTTTTACCATATCTACATACCAACGATACCTTTGCTAGAGTGCTGGATTACTTTTCTTCGATTTTCGATGTGACATTTACTGAACATGAGATAGACGGGCATCAAAGGTTTTTTGAAGTGACACAATCAGACGAAGTAATAGGTTACTTTTATACTGATATATTTAGAAGAGAAGAAAAGTTAGACATGTGTTGCGTGTCAAAGGTAATTCACCGTACCGACCACACATTACCGACTTATATTTATATCTTGAATTTTGAAAAGTTTATGCATCATAGAAATCTAATAACAATGCTGCATGAGTTTGGTCACTTGCTTCATGGTCTGTTGAATAAGTCAAACATCTCACTATTGAATGGCTATGATTCCTTAGGAATAGATGCTGTAGAATTTATGAGTCAGTTTATGGAGAACTTTGCATGGCATAAGCCAACTCTCAGAGAACTATGTAGACACAATATCAGTGGCGGAAGACCCTCAGATGATATGCTTGATCGACTTTTAAAAGATCGCACATTAGCATCTGGTATACATATCTCAGGCTATATAAAGAAATCATTGGCAGATCTGTTAATGCATCACGAATATGATGGCAGCGAACAGTTTGCGCTACAGAAAACAACAGAGGTATCAAAGATAGAAGGAACTAGTATAGAAGAATGGTCGAACCGTTGGGTGGGCCGTTTTCATCACACATTTGGATCAATCGCCGGTTATGAATCGGCATACTATATCTATATCTGGTCGGAACTATTTGCTCGTGATGCTTTTGAGCCCTTCACTAAGCGTCGAAGTAAAAACGGTCTTCGAGATGAGATGAACAGATTTGTGGATATTTTCCTCAAACCTACTAGGCCAAACTTTCAAACTCAGTTTCGTAGGTATATGGGAAGGAATATGAAGGAAGAAACGTGGTCGAGATTCTATGGTTTTGGAATCTCAAACTAGATAAATAATGTGCATGAGCACATTTAGATTTATTCAGCAGTCTGTATCCCACAGTATAAAAGATCGAGGAATTGAAGAGCAATTTCAACACTCGTTTCATCTTACGTCTTTATTTTTCTCACAATTGGCATATTTTAGTCACTCCTATACAGCAAAAAAGTTGGCTGAAATTTCTGCGGACGAATACAATTTATACAATTCTGAAGGGACCCAAGGACTCTTTGCCAGATTCGGAGATACAGCGGTCGTAAGTTTTAGAGGAACCGAACCGAATAAATGGAGTGACATAAAAACAATTCTTCGATTTTGGAAGAAGGACGTGGATGGTATTCGCGTTCATTCCGGATTTATTTCTTCGTTGAATAATGTTGTCGAATCAGCCCGAAACGATATTGAAAAAGCAAATTGCACCAATAACATATATACGGGCCATTCAATGGGAGGCGGCCTAGCAACACTACTCGCCTATCAACATAATCCGACGTCATTATGCACATTTGGAGAGCCGAAAGTTTCGGGCGGAGATTTATTCCGAGAAAGAATGTCAGGTTTTCGTTATGATCGTATTGTTGCAAAGCACGATTGGATTCGGTTCTTGCCATTCGGTATACCGAGATTAATGGAATATCATCACTGCGGAGAAGAAATGCTGTTACCCAGCAAATGGAACTGGAAAAGCTGGACCGAACCTCACTATCTATCAACATATAATAATCTTCTACTGCACACTTAACTTTTTCTTTCTTCTTGATAAATATTGATGAAGAAAGGAGAAAGTAATGTCAACATTAAAAGATCTATTAGATGCTGTTAAGTCGAAGTTGACTGGTGATAGTCATTTCGATAAAGCCATTTTAGAAACATTAAAGCATGAAGGCGGGTTTGTAAATGATCCCGTAGACCCAGGTGGTGCGACCAATTGGGGAATATCGATGCGTTATCTTAAGAATCGCGGCGATATGGACCGTGACGGATTGTTAGACGGCGACCTTGATAATGATGGCGATATTGATATTGATGATATCAAATCAATGACCATAGAGCAGGCTATTGATTTTTATCGTAGCGGCTTTTGGGATAATTATAACTACGATAAGATTGATGATTATGTGATCGCTGCAAGAATATTTGATATGACAGTTAATATGGGCGCTAGACAAACCGGTTTAATTGTCCAGCGGGCCTTAAATAACTCGGGTGTGCCTACAACGGTAGACGGAGCAATTGGCCCAAATACTTTAAAAAATATCAATCGTGCTGATTCAGAAAAATTGATTGTAGAGATTCGTTTTGAGCATGTAAAATTTTATCTCGCATTAATTGAAAAGAAGCCAGCATTGAGCAAATATAAGAATGGGTGGTTACGCCGGGCGTGCCACTAATACACAGACATAAATTATAGATATTTAATCATAAATATCATGTCTGCAGGACAATCACATAGGAACAGAACATGAAGAAAACACTACTCACAACAGCAATAATTGTGGCGGGAGTATTATTTTTTGGTATAACAGGGGGACTGAGCGCACAAAGCGAACAGAATATTAAACCAAAACAAGAATCTTCTCTCGATCGATTAATAGAAGTTTATGCACAAAGAAAAGCAACCGCAATTCGTGTATCGGAATCGGAAATTTTACAACCGGTTGAACAAGGAACAGATACCATGACAGAACTTCGTAGCGAGATTATAGATCTACGAGTGGAAAGAGATAGATTGGAAAGTAAGAACAGACAACTATTAGAAAAACTAAATTCTTTGAAAAACACAAATTCTAACGAATGCATTAATAATGAATGCGTCCCAATTGAGCAATACGAATTTGAAAAAGTTAAGCTCGTGGTAGCGCATTGGGTACAGATGCACAATTTTACGGAAAACTTAATGCAACTATACAAAGAAGATTCAGAAGCACATACTGTGGTCGTACAATATCATAATAAAGCTGTGAAGCAATTGAGAATATTAGGTTTTAATCCAGGAGTAAACCAAACTGTCGATCTTGACGAATTAATTACTGAGGTTGAAGGCCGATATACCCGCGGAGTAAAATAACATAATAGGGTAAAAAATAATGGAAGAGAATATAGATACAAGGCAAATCAAGGCTTTGGCCGCTATTGCTGGCGTGTTAATAAGTCTTTTAGCGTTTATCTCAGGGAGTTTCACATGGGTAGATAATACATTTGTTCGTAAGGAAATTTTTCAAGAAAGGCAACGATATGCTGCCGGCGAGGTAATAGAGCAAGAGGAAAAGATCGCAGAATTAATCCGGGTCATAGAAGAAGACAGACAACGTAGAGAGAATGAATTGAGAAAGTTGATCAAAGATTCTTCGGCACTTGCAATTATTATCAGAAGAGATTTCTTGTTGAGCAGAGATGTAGATACACTTACACCATCGGAAGCCGCAGAGCTAAATTTCTTATCATCAAAGCTAAGACAATTGAATATTGAAGAATAACAATAGGGTACCAATAATAAGAACCTTAGGGGTGTCGTTGACACCCCTTTTTTTATCTGTTATAATTCGGATATGAAAATAGGAATAACCGGAACTAGGTTTGGTCTGACGGAAGCACAATTCACATCTTTGGCAGATGTAGCCCCGCAGATCAGTGAGATGAAGGAATTTCATCATGGTGATTGTGTTGGTGCTGACGCAGAAGTAGCCACATTTATCAAAGAAGAACAGCCAGAAGTGAAAATTGTTCGAAGGCCTTGTACAATTACGAAGTTATGTGCGAAAACAGACGCCGATGAATCATACGAACCCATAGATGCATTAGAAAGAAACAGACTAATTGTAGATAATGTAGATTTGATGCTATGCTTTCCAGGTAAGATGAAAGAAGAACAGCGATCTGGAACTTGGTATACCATTCGTTATACTCGCAAGAAGTCCGTACCTATGATGATTTTTTGGCCTGACGGCACAGTAACATCCGACTAAATAGTATATGCGCCAAAAAGCCAGCGAAAGCCTAGAAAGACTTCGGAAGATGTTACCGGAGAAGGATAAGCATGTTCCTGCTAGCCAAATCGACGAAAATACATGGACGAAAGTAGAGCTTGAAGGGGAAAACGGAACCTTCGAACACTACATCAAGTGTTTGCAGTGGTTAAAAGGAAGAACAGAGGCCCGCTATTCGAGAACGCTCACTTCTATCTGGTTTGAGTCTGAGAAGGACGCATTTCTGTTTCAACTGCGCAGCCCAACATAACTTATTGATTTCATACGATATTTAGATATTGACATCTTTTCATAAAGATGGTATAATATTGCTATGACTGAGAACAGAATCATCCTGATGCACATGCCCGACGGCGGCGAAGCCGGTCGTATCGACCTGTGGTTTCAAGGCGAGCGTAGCCATGTTGAGTTCCGTGGCAAGCCTTACTCTAAGTGGGAGAGTGAAGAGGATGGCGGCTGGTTTCAGCGTGTTCACGATGCGATGGAAGGCTGGCACTCTTGTGTTCTGCATACTGATTCGGTGCTGGCGCTGCTGCCCCGCCACGAAGATTACTGGCGCGTTCTCGAGCTGGTGTTCGAGGCTGAAAGATGATGACGATTCATCCAGGTTACTGGAAGGTGATTGATAGTGTCGCAGAAAGGTACTATCGTGTCACTAAGGTCGAGACCAAGATCGGGGCGGAAGAGTTTCAGATGGATGCTGCAAAGTTTCGGCTGGATTATATTATTCTTCGGTCTGATGGTGCTCGCATGGTAGGATCCTTCCATACAGACGTAGACAATCGATGTTCTCAAGCTCTTAAAAGTTCTAAGAAGGAATACTTCTTGGCAATGTTGAAGGCAGGCGGATGATGAAACCTGGCGATAAAGTTGAGTGCATTTATACCGGGAACGAGTGGTCCGGTCGAAAATCTAATCGTATTTTCGGTGTGGTTTATTATTCGAGACCTCTGCGGTCCATGGCGGTCGTTTCTGGCGGCACTGGAGAGTTCGACTTAGGCGTTCAGCCAGTATCTCGTCTGAAGGTGGTGCGCTACTTTACTGACCGTGAGATTTTGCTTGAAGAGCTCAAAGGCAACAACATCTCGGATTATTTTAACCCCGATCTGTCAAGAGTATATGGACTCGAAGAGATTGACGATCCGGTCATATACTCTTAGGAGGCGGACGATGAAACCCGGCGATAAGGTTGAGTTTATTCATTGTAAACTGTCTCGATTCTTCGGCGTGGTGCATTATTCACCAGTCATCAAGGAACACATTGTCATTAGTTGCGGGCTAGTCTTTTTTAAATCCAGTATAGAGGTGGTTCGGCATCTTACCGAGAAAGACATCTTTAGCGAATCATTGAAGGGTAACCCTATGATAGACCAGCTGAAGTTTGAGAGTAACAATACCATCTCGTCAATGCTGAATGATGAACTGGATTAGCACAGGAGACTCCTACCACGTAAGAGTGTATAATGATATATGAATAAGAGGTACAGTATATGAGAAGGTTAGCATCCATTCGCCGCATTGCGGCAATCGACCCGATTTCCGGAGCAGATGCGATCGAGGTCGCAACGGTCGATGGCTGGAAGGTTGTCATCAAGAAAGATGAGTTCAAGGTGGGGGACCTATGTGTCTACCTTGAGATCGATTCTTGGGTCCCGCACGAGCTAGCACCGTTTCTCTCCAAGGGTTCCGAGCCTAAGGATTATGAAGGCGTGGTCGGCAACCGTCTGCGCACCGTGAAGCTTCGTGGTCAGGTGTCGCAGGGCTTGATTCTTCCTCTTTCTGTTATTCCCGAAAACGATATCGATTGGGATAACCCGTTCACGGTGGATGTTTCTCCGCTATTGGGAGTTATAAAGTGGGAACCGACGATTCCTGCACAACTAGCAGGGCAGGTGAAGGGTGGGTTCCCGTCGTTCATTCCGAAGACTGACCAGGAGAGGATACAGAACATCGGAGATGAGGTTTTTGCAGACCCCATTCGAAAACTCCCGTTTGAAGTTACTTTGAAACTCGACGGTACCTCCTGCACCGTGTATCACAACAGCGGCGAGCAGGGCGTATGCTCTCGAAACCTTGAGTTGAAGATTAGCGACGAGAACAAAGACAATTCACTAGTTCGCATCGCACAGGATTCTGGACTGTTACTCTGCCTTGAGACCATTGGCAAGAATGTCGCCGTTCAGGGTGAGCTGATGGGTCCGGGGATTCAAGGCAATCGAGAAGGGCTGAAAGAGACCAAGCTGTTTATCTTTGACATTTTCGATATCGACAGTCAGACCTACCTTACACCGATTCGCCGGATTCAATTCGTTGAGAGATTACATCGTCTTGGGTTGAATGTACAGCGAGTGGACCACATCACCGTTGTGGATATTTGCCGTCAACCATGTCAGTTTGGAAGTGTTGAAGCGATGCTTGAGTACGCTGACGGACCGTCTTTCAAGCACCCTGTTCGAGAAGGGCTGGTTTGGAAGTGCGAGACCGACCCGAGCTTCTCCTTCAAGACGATCAGCAACCGCTTCTTGCTGAAGGAGAAGGAATGAAGACCGGGGTCGTGGTCGAGTTTGTTTTCCGAGAGACCTCCGGTCTCTATGGTCTCACCGGTCCTCTTGAACCGGTATGTCGGCTAGGGGTATACGAGAGCTCACCGGGCATCGACGATGGAGTGATCTACGGGCAGGTAATCTACCGCAGGGACCAGATTGACATTCTTCGTTACCTCACCGAGCAGGAGGCCTTCTATGAAAGGCTCAAAGGCAGACTGGACGATTCGACGCCACCGAGGTTTCGGCGACACGAGCCCAGGGGAGATGCCGTCAAATCGGTCGAGACTGAGGGCATCTTGTACGACTATCGCACCGAGCCGCCTCGGCGATGCCCGCAAGGAAGATGAAACGCAACCATTGACAATACGACATTATGAGCGTATTATAAGAGTTGAAGCTAAATACTAATGCGGACCGATAGACGGACCGCATGTACCGAGAAGCTCGGTGCAATAGACGATACGGAGGGTATCGAAGATGACAGAATATAAATACGATCTCGCCATTTTTATAGGCCGCTTCCAACCGTTTCACAACGGGCACCTTCAAAACATTTCCAAAGCTCTTTCCCTAGCACAGAATACTCTCGTCCTTGTAGGCTCGGCAAACCAGCCTCGGACAATCAAGAATCCTTTCACCGCAGCAGAACGATGCGAAATGGTGAAACTCGCCACCGGCTACAGCACCCGCGTCTTCGTCGCAAAGATTGAAGACACCATCTACCAGGAGACACGGTGGGTGGAGCAGGTGCAGGCAGCGGTCCGCGAACATGCGGAGATGGTCGGCGCGAAGACCATCGCTATCATCGGCTACGAGAAGGACGAGAGCTCCTACTACCAGCGAAGCTTTCCGACCTGGGACTTCGTGGACATTGGCGCCTACGCTGAACACGGCGGTCATCCCATCGACGCAACGAAGATCCGCGAGCTGCTCTTTGAAGGGCATGTTGGATATCTTTCGGGGGTAGTACCTAATCAGGTTTTCCGCAACCTCGTCGCCTTCGCTCAGACGGAGGAGTTCGACCAGCTGGTGAAGGAATATCATTACATACAGGACTACCGCAAGGCATGGTCAGAGACACCATACCCGGTGGTCTTCTTCACTGTTGACGCGGTGGTGGTGCAGAGTGGTCATCTGCTGCTCGTAAGGCGCCGTGCAGAGCCAGGCAAGGGGCTGTGGGCTCTACCAGGCGGGTTCATCGGTCAGCGCGAACGCGCCTTTGAAGGAGCCATTCGTGAGCTTCGTGAAGAAACGCGCCTCAAGGTGCCCGAGGCGGTGATCCGCGGATCCTGCCGCGCCGGCAAGCTTTTTGACCATCCCAATCGTTCGCTAAGAGGTAGGACGATTACACAGGCCTACTTCTTCGAGCTACCGGAGCAGGACCGTCTTCCCAAGGTGAAGGGCAGCGATGACGCCGCGGAGGCACGGTGGTTCCCGTTGGAGGAGGTTGGGCGAATGGGCGACCTGTTGTTTGAAGACCATAAGTCAATCATTGAGATGATGGTTACGAGGGCGAAATGATGAAAGCAGGCGACATAGTCTATGTTCTTACTCCGTCCCTACATAACGTGTATGAGGCCGTGGTGAAAGGTATCGATGCCGAAGGTTACATGGTTGTTCGATATGTCAAAGCGGGGATCGCATTGAAGATATCCCGAGGTGCGAAAATTTACACTATTAAAGAAAAGGCTGAAAAAGAAGCCTTTATAATGAGACTGAAAGGAGGATAACAATGACGAACCAAGAAATGTTGAAACTATTGGAGTATCAGGTAAGGACAATGGTGCACCTACACGGTGTCGCAGAGGCAAAGAAATGGATGGACCTTTTCGATGGCGTGAAGCGACTGACCGAGGAGAACGACATGTTTCGTGAGAACCTAGAATACTGTCAACAGCTGAATGGACAATGTCGAAGAGAATTGAAAGAAAACAAGCTTAATAACGAGCAAGTTTGAAAGTCCTGCAATAGAGCAGGCATATTTGTAAGGAGTTTACAATGAGCATTCTAAACGAAATCAGAAATACATACGGTATCGCGGCAGATACAGACAGCTATAAGTTTAGCCACCCTACTCAATACCCGAATGATGCGGATAAGCTGGTGAGCTACATTGAGAGTCGCGGCGGAGCATACGGGGAGACCGTGTTCTTCGGCTTGCAGCTTCTCATCAAGGAATACTTCCTGGAGCAGCTCACCCACAAGCAGGTGGACAACATGATCGCCTTTCAGCAGGCCCATCTCTTCGGTGTGGAGATTGATGAACTGGAGGTGGCGCTGCGAGCAGTGGTCGACGACTACGATGGCTACATGCCGCTGAAGATTCGGGCGGTGCCGGAAGGGTCGGTCGTACCAACAGGAAACGTGCTGGTGACGGTGGAGAACACCGTTGCTGACCCACGCATCTTCCCACTGGTCACCTACATGGAGACGAAGCTGATGCGCCTCTGGGCACCCACAACGGTGGCAACGATCTCCTACCACATCAAGAAGGTGATCTACGATGGGCTGGTCCAGTCCGCCGACGATCCCGATGCGGAGATCGGTTTCAAGCTGCACGATTTCGGTGCTCGTGGTGTGAGCAGCATGGAGGCAGCAGCCTTCAACGGTGCAGCCCACCTGGTGAACTTCCTCGGTAGCGATACGGTGGTTGGTGTGATGGCTGCGAACATCGGCTACAACGAGCAGATGAGCGGCTTCAGCATCCCGGCAACGGAGCACAGCACCACAACGAGCTTTGGTCGGCACGATGAGGCGGAGATCGTCGAGCGCATGTTCGACAAGTTCGCAAAGCCGGGGGCCCTGTTCGCAACGGTGGCTGACAGCTACGACATCATGAACTTCGTGGAGCATATCGCCCCTCGCCTTAAGGATCGCCTACGCGCCAGCGGCGCGACCTGGGTCATTCGTCCAGACAGCGGCCATCCTGTGGAGACCCCCGTTGAGCTGGTGAAGCGACTGTCTAAGACCTTCGGCTTCACCTACAACGGCAAGGGTTACAAGGTGCTCGACGGTGTGCGCGTCATTCAGGGCGACGGCATCGACATTGACGACGTGAAGCAGATCGTTCGTCGATTGCTCGACGAGGGCTTCTCGGTCAGCAACATCGCGTTTGGAATGGGCGGCGGCCTGTTGCAGAAGAACAACAGGGACACCCTCAAGTTCGCAATGAAGGCGTGCGCCATTCGTAGAAACGGACAGTGGCAGGACGTCTACAAGGAGCCTAAGATCTACGACCCGATCACTTGGAGACCGATGCTTGAAGGTAGCTTCAAACGGTCGAAGGCAGGCAGGTTGGAGCTCGTTTATAACAAGGAGACTGGCGAGTATCGGACAGAAGCGAATGGAGACGAACACTACTTCCTGCAGAACGGCTTCGATCTTGCCCTTGAAACGGTTTACGAGAACGGTAAGCTGTTGAGGGATATGACCTTTACCCAGGTGAGAGAGAACGCCAAGCTTCCAACAGAACGCAAGGTGGCAGAAGCAGCATAATCATCCATTATCTGCTGCTATTATACGGGGAGCGAATAGCTCCCCGTATTCATTTCAGAATGATAAATAATAGCAGCGATTTTAGATTATTTGGAGATACCAATGCCAGGAACATTTTTTACATCCGTAGGTGCTTTTTCAAACGAAGACATTGATAACATTCTCGAACCGAGACAACCGCAGTTTCCTGCAACTCCTCCCACTGGGATGCTAGATAACGGGACTGACATTAGCGATTTATACGCTCCTGTCTCGGTAGGTAGCGCCGCAGCATTAACGGGTTACTTGGTTGATGGAGTAGATATTGCGAATATCTTTGCTGTCGCAGGTTCTGTAAGCGTATCGTATACAGCAACTCCAGCAGCCGGAAGTGTAGATGAGGGAGCGAGTCTCACCATCAACATCAGCGGAACCAATACACCAGCAGGCGATTTATATTGGACTATTGATCCTACAGGCGGCGGCGGTTCAGATAGCCAAGCAGGCGATTTTGTGGCAACAAGTGGCGGACCTGTGACATACAACGGAACAAGTGGTTCGTTCAGTGTCTCTACGGTTGCGGATACTACCACAGAAGGAGAAGAAACATTCACCGTTCAGGTTAGAACTGGCAGCACAGGCGGACCGATTGTGGCCACTACTACCTCAATCACCATCAACGACACATCAACTGGAAGCTATACTCTCGGCGGCCCTGCAAGTATGGATGAAGGCGTTACCGAAAGCTTCCCATTCGATGGCACAGGCATAGCAAACCAGACCTATTATTGGAGAATCGAGCATATCGATACCGTACCGGGAGATTTCACAGGAGCAACCTCTTCTAGCTTTGCATACGCTGGTGCACCAGTGAATATTGATATTCAAACTGTTGCAGATTCTGCATCGGAAGGCCCTGAAACTTTTACTCTTGCCGTATATGAAGATGCTGGGTATAC
>Ga0102926_1001051_pt1 | contig 16386 bp, 13 predicted proteins | sample SalPonR1_A_D2_MG_FD_78173 | JGI IMG/M metagenome (GOLD analysis project Ga0102926, IMG submission 78173) | Salt pond soil microbial communities from South San Francisco under conditions of wetland restoration - Salt Pond MetaG R1_A_D2_MG | ecosystem: Environmental > Aquatic > Marine > Intertidal...
CCTGGCGTTCATCAGCGACGAGGGCCTGCAGCGGGCGATCGGGCTGGCGCGCACCTGCACCGCCTGCTTCGACGGCAGCTACCCCGCCGGGCATCCCGGCGACGACGCCGAGAAGGACCTGCTCGACGTGCTCACCGCGGGCTGATCCGAGGGCTGATCCGAGGGCTGCTCCAAGGGCTGATCCGAGCGCTCACCCGCGGCCTCAGCGCACCAGCGTCGCCGCGAGCGCGTACACCTCGCCCCGCGTCAGCGTGCCCGCCAGCGCGACCCCGGGCGGCCACAGCCCCGCGCGAGCCAGGGCCTCGGGATCGTCGCCGTCCGGGCAGGGAAGCTCCAGCCGGCACGCCGCCGCCCGCTGGACCGGCGCCACGCGCTCGGCCAGGGCGGGGCCGCTCACGCCCCCGTACGCCGCGACCAGGTCGTAGGCGAGTCCGGGGCGCAGCGCGAAACGGCGAATCACGTTCGACGTCAGGTACAGGTGACTCAGCGCGCTCACCTGCAGGTCCAGCTTCGGCTCGTTCTCGTACCCGCCCACGGTGAGGCCCCGGCTCAGCATGAGCCGGTACGCGTCGTGGTGGGGATGCGCGACCGGACCGACGGGAGACCGTTCCCGCGGCGCCGGGAGGTAGGCGCCCCGCACCCGCAGCTCGTCGCGAACGTCGGCCACGAAGTCCACGTCCAGCGAGACGAGCACCGGATCGCCGCCCTCGCGGGCAACGCGCGCCGCGGCCAACCCCACGCCCTCCGCCACCGCCATGCCCAGCGGCACGACGCGGGCGCTGGCGTGCGCCAGCGGGTCGTAGCCGATGCTTCGCCCCACCGTCCAGAGCCCGCTGGGGCCGTCCCGCGGAACCGCGACGCAGAGCGGCACGCCGTACAGCTCGGGCGTGCCGAACACGAACCCGTCGTCGTCGGGCGTCAGGCTCTGCACGTCCAGCGGGTAGCCGCCGACCGCCACGTCCAACGGACCGGTCACGTTGTCGAGAAGATGGTCCGCGTCCAGCACGCACTGCGCGTGCAGGTGCCGCGTCTCCCGCACGTACAGGCGCTCTGCGACCGCGCCCAGCCGCGCCCCCTCGAAGCCCGGCAGCCGCTCGGCCAGCCACGCCACCATGCGCTCCGCTTCGTCGGCCGCGCGGGCGCGGGCGGCCGCCCGCGACGCCGCGTCGAACGGGTCGACGCCGTGCACGAGCAGCGCGTTCACCCAGACGCCACCCCTGCCGTCGCGTCCCAGATTCAGGCCACGGAGGCGGACCGTCGGATCGCGCGACGGGTAGGACGCCGGAACGCCGCCGAACGGTCCCCACGCCACCGCGTCGTCGACACGCGCCCAGCCCGAGCCGCGGGCGGCGGCCGCCGCCCGGAGCGCCGACCAGTCGACGCCGTCGATGCGGAACACCAGCGTGTCCGCCATGCGGACGTCGGTGCCCAGCGCCTCCCAGCCGAACGAGGCGCGCGCGCCCGCCTCGACGGCGTGCCGTAGGTCGGCGTCGCCGTCCACGACCTGGCGTGCCGCCAGCGAGCCGCCGTTCCACGCGACCCCCGTCACCCTCCCCTCGGACGCGACGATGCGCAGGTCGCGGGCGTTCAGGACCACGCTCACGCCGGCCTCGGCCAGCAGCGCCCCGAACGCGCGCTCGGCCTCGCCGGGATCGAACGCGCCGCGCGCCCCCACGCGCTCCCACCAGCGTTCGAACAGCCCTCGCTGGTACGGAACGGGGGAGGTCCTGACGTCCAGCACGTTCAGCGCGCCCAGCACGAAGAGGCCGCCCAGCCGCGCGTCCGGGCTCAACAGCGCCGTGCGCGCGCCGCTCTCCGCGGCGGCGACCGCGGCGGCGATCGCCTCGGGCTCGGAGCCCAGAACGACGACGTCGAAGCCGCGGCGCTGGCTCTGCGAACCCGGCTGCGCCGCCGCGGCGCAGCTCAGCGCCAGCAGCACGGCCACGACCAGGCGCGCGGCGATCCCGCGAACCGCCGCCGGACGCCCGGCGGTCACGCGCTCGCTCCGAGCAGCGCGCGGCACGATGCGGCCACCGTCGCGGCCGCGTCGGGGCGACCCATCCGGAGCGCGGCCGCGCGCATCGCCCCGCGACGCTCCCGATCGCTCAGGACCCGCACCACCTTGTGGCCGAAGGTCGTCAGCGGCTCGATCCGCACGCCCGCGCCGTGCTCCAGCAGGTACGTCGCGTTCGCCTCCTCCTGGAGCGGGTACGGCTGGATGACCGCGAACGGCAGTCCCGCCGCGAGCGCCTCGCTGACCGTCAGGCCGCCAGGCTTGCCGGCGATCAGGTCCGCCGCCGTCATCAGTCCCGGCACCTCGGTCGTGAAGCCCATCGGTCGGATGCGGACCAGTCCCTCGCGCGACTCCGACGCCCGGGTCGCGACGTCCAGCAGCTCCGGACTGCGTCCGCACACCACGATCGCCGTCAGCGGCCAGCGCACGCTCGAAAGCTCATCGAGCAGCGTCCCCAACGTGCGCCGGTCCATGCCGCCCGCCATCAGCAGCAGCAGGTCGCGGTCCGGCGCCACGCCCAGGGCGTCGCGGAGGGCGGCTCGATTCGGCGGGCGCGTGAACCGGCGATCGATCGGAATGCCGGTCACCTCGACCCGGCTCGCGTCCACGCCGCTGGCACGGAGGTGCACCGCGACCTCCTCGGCCGCGACGAAGTAGCGCTCGATGCCCTGCTGGATCCAGAGCGCGTGCGCGCCGTAGTCCGTGACGATGACCGCTTGGCGCGGGAGCGAGGGGCGACGCGCGGAGGAGAGGATCTCGGGCGGAAGGAAGTGGGTGTGAACGATCAGATCGGGCCGGTAGGCGTTCAGCACCCCGGGCAGCTGGTACGACACCAGGCGGGACAGCCGGGCCCGGACGCGGCGCGCGCGGCTGGGCACCTCGCCCGGGCTGCGATCGAGCCGCTTTCCCAGCCAGTCGACGAAATCGGGCGCGCTCCGCACGAGCTCGAAGTAGCTGCGGCGGTACAGCCGTCGGAACGGTGCCGAGGTGTAGTCGAGCAGGTCGACGTGCAGACACGGGTCGCCGCTGACGCCGAACGCGGCCTCCAAGGCCTCTCCGGCCGCCACGTGGCCGCCGCCGATCGACGCGGACAGGATCAGGACCCTGGGTCGGATGGACACGGGCCAGAGTCTAGCAAGGCTTCCTCACGGCGGCTCACCCGGCGGTGCTACCGTGGTGCGCGATGCGCACCCATCTGCTTCCCACCCTGGTCCCGACCGTCCTCCTGGCCTTCGTGCTGGCCGCGTGCGCGCCGGTGGGCAGCCGGGAGCTTCACGAGGTCGTCCTGGTCGATCAGGACGGCGCGACCCGGCTTCGCTACGTGTACGGCAGCGCGGACACGCTCCCCTTGGAGGACGGCGACCTGCAGCTGGGCCGGACCGCCGGGGAGGCGGCCGAGGCAGCCGCCTTCGGCGTCCCGGCCGCGCGCCTGGTGGACGGCGAGCCGCTGCTGCGAAGCTCGCTCGAGGTCGAGCTCGAGCCGCCCCTCCTTGTGGCCCGGATCCCGCTCACCACCGATCTGCGCGTCGTGACGACGCGCCCGGTCCCGCGCTCGTTCTACTTCGACGGGCAACGCTGGTTCGAGCTTCCGCGCGACCTGGACGCCGGGGTGACGGTCACCGCGGTGCCACGGCCGGTCGCGACGCCGCTGCGGGGCACCGCTGCGCTCACGCCGGCCGAGGCGGACGCCGTGGCCGGCGGACTCGCGGCCGACGCGCGACCGCTGGTCGTCGCCCTGCTGGACGGCGAGGCGTCGGGAGGCGACGTCGCGGACGGCGGGCTCGACGCCGGCGGCGTCGAGACGGCCGCGAGCGGACCCGACGCCGATGACGCGGCGCAGGCCCGGCTCGCTCCGCGTCCTCCGGGTGGCCTGGACGAGTACCGCTACAGCGCGTTCTGGGTCCAGCGCTCGGTCACGACCGACCCGGACGCGTACCGGGCGCCGGCGCGACCGACCCTGTACGAGGTGATCGCGCGGGGCGACCAGGGAACCGATCCCGGCCGCGACCGGTTCGTCCTGGTCGAGGATCAGGACGAGCTCAGGTCGTTCTGGAACACGGTGCAGGCATCGTCGTTCAGGCCCGATCCCGTCCCGGAGGCCCGCTTCGAGCGGGAGACCGTGGTCGGCGTCCGCCTCGCGGAGCGACCGAGCGGCGGCTACGGAATCGAGATCGTGGACGTGCGCGCGGAGGACGGGGAGCTGTTCGTCGACGTCCGGCTCGTCGAGCCCGCGCCGGACGCCCTCGCCACCACCGTCGTGACCACGCCGTGGATCCTGGTTCGCGTGCTGGGCGTCGACGCTTCGGTGGTCTGGTTCCGCGACCCGGACGACGGCGCGCTGTTCGCCGTCGCGCGCGCCGACGACGCCCCGTTCTGAGTCCGTGCACGGCCCGTTCCGCGGCGCCCGGCTTCGCGACGTCGCGAAGCGGGGTCGTCAGGTCAGGCTGCCCGGGTCGAACAGGCGGCGGTACTCGTCGCCCGCGAACCGGTCGGTGAAGCCCGCCAGGTAGTCCGTCACCGCCCGCAGCAGCCCGCGCTCCTCGGCGGCGGCCTGCCAGTCGGGCGGCAGCATCGTGGGCGTCGCCTGGTACGCCTGATGGATGTCGCTCAGGATCCGATCCGCCTTCCGGGTCATGCGGATCTGCCGGTGGTGGCGGTACAGGTTCGCGTACAGGTAGCGCTTCAGCTCCGCCGCCTCGGCGGCGCCAGCCTCGCTGAGGCCCGCCAGCGCGGCGGCCGCCGCGCGCACGTCGTGCAGCGACCGCACGCCCTCCTCCCGCAGGCGGGCGTTCGTCGCGGCGACGACGTCCTCGATGCTCCGGCCCAGCAGCTCGCGGATGAGCAGGTAGCGATCGTGCGGCGCGAAGCCCCGGCGCGACACGCCCAGCTCGTGCAGGAGCCGGCCCACGACCGGCACGTCCGCGATGCCGGCGGGATCCAGGATGCCGGCCCGAAGGCCGTCGTCGAGGTCGTGCGCGTTGTACGCCATCTCGTCCGCCAGGTTCACCACCTGCGCCTCCAGGCTGGGGCGCTTGTCCGGCTCCCACTCGGCGTCCGGCACGTCGTACTCGGTCTCGTGCTTCATGATCCCCTCGAGCGTCTCCCAGCTCAGGTTCAGCCCCTCGAACCGGGGGTAGCGCCGCTCGAGCCGGGTGACGATCCGCAGACTCTGCTTGTTGTGGTCGAACCCGCCCACCTCGGACGCCAGCCGGTCCAGCGTCCGCTCGCCGGCGTGCCCGAACGGCGGGTGGCCCAGATCGTGCGCCAGCGCGATCGTCTCGGCCAGGTCCTCGTTCAGCCCCAGCGCGCGGCAGACCGCCTTCGCGACCTGCGCGACCTCGAGCGTGTGGGTCAGGCGGGTCCGGTAGTGGTCGCCCTGGTAGTTCACGAACACCTGCGTCTTGTACTCGAGCCGCCGGAACGCCGTGGTGTGCACCACGCGGTCGCGGTCCTTCTGGAACGCGGTGCGGTAGCGGCTCTCGTCCTCGTCGTGGATCCGACCGCGCGAGGCGTGCGCCAGCGCGGCGTAGGGGGCGAGGGTCTCGCGTTCGCGGGCTTCGAGGCGTTCGCGCGTGAACAGCATGGTCCGGCGAGCCTACCGTGCGGGTGCTAGCCTGCGGCGCGCGACGCCGCAGCGCGCCGGTCCGGAGAGGGCCGCGCCACCTCGGCGGACGACGCGCCAGGGAGATCCGCATGTCCGAACTCGCATCGCTGCTCGACCTCGCCATCGACCTCGCCGACCGGGCGGGACGGCTGACGCTGGGCCACTTCCGTACGGGCACCCGGCCGGAGTGGAAACCGGACGCCACGCCCGTGACCGTCGCCGATCGCGAGGCGGAGACGCTGATCCGGCACGAGATCGCCCGCCGTCACCCGGACCACGCCGTGGTGGGCGAGGAGTTCGGCGAGAGCGGCGGGACCGCCCCGTTCCGCTGGTGGATCGACCCGATCGACGGGACGAAGGCGTTCGTGCGGGGCGTCCCGCTCTACGGCGTGCTGATCGGCCTGGAGCGCGACGGCGAGATCGTGGCCGGCGTCGCCTCGTTCCCGGCGCTGGGCGAGACGATCGCCGCCGGCCAGGGGATGGGCTGCCGCCTGAACGGCCGCCGCTGCTGGGTCTCCGACGTCGCCGATCCGGGGCGCGCGGTGGTCGCCACCACCGACGCGGGCCGGTTCGCCGAGGAGGGCCGCTCGGAGCCGTGGGCGCGCGTCCAGGACGCGTTCTGGCTGCGGGCGGGCTGGGGAGACGCGTACGGCTACGCGCTGGTCGCGTCGGGCCGGATCGAGGCGATGATCGACCCCGTGATGAGCCCGTGGGACGCGGGCCCGTTCCCGGTCGTGCTGGCAGAGGCCGGCGGCTTCTTCGGCGACTGGCGCGGCGAGCGGACGCTGCACGGCGGCGACGGCGTCGGCGTGAACGCCGCACTGCGGGCGCCGCTGCTCGCGATGCTGGCCGAGCCTGGCGTCCAGGCCACGGAACCCTGAGGGGAGCCGGGTACGCTACGGGGGTGAGCGCCTTCGATCGCCGTCCCACCGTGACCGTCCACGTCGGACCCGTCCCCATCGGCTCGGATCACCCCGTCGTGGTGCAGTCGATGACGAACACCGACACCTCCGACGTGCACGGCACCGTCCAACAGATCGCCGCCCTGCACCGGGCGGGCAGCGAGATCGTCCGGGTCACCGTGAACGACGAGGCCGCGGCCCGCGCGGTGCCCGAGATCGTCTCGATCCTGGCCGAGCACGGCCTGGACGTCCCGATCGTCGGCGACTTCCACTACAACGGCCACCTCTTGCTCCGCGACGTCCCTGAAGCCGCGGCCGCGCTGGCGAAGTACCGCATCAACCCCGGGAACGTCGGCGCCGGCGCGCGTCACGACGACAACTTCCGCAGCATCGTCGAGATCGCGATCCGGCACGACAAGCCGGTCCGGATCGGCGTGAACTGGGGCAGCCTCGATCAGGCGCTGCTCACCCGCATGATGGACGCGAACGCCGACTCCGCCGAGCCGGCCGACGCGCACGAGGTGATGATGCGCGCCATGGTCGCCTCGGCGCTGGGCTCGGCCCGCATGGCGGAGGAGGTCGGGCTTCCGCACGACCGGATCGTGCTGTCCGCGAAGGTCAGCCGCGTCCCCGACATGTGGGACGTCTACCGGCGTCTGGGCGCGGCGTGCGACTACCCGCTGCACCTGGGCCTGACCGAGGCCGGCATGGGCGTCAAGGGCGCCGTGGCCTCGACCGCCGGCCTGGCGCCGTTGCTCGCCGAGGGCATCGGGGACACGATCCGCGTGTCGCTGACGCCCGATCCGGGCGCCCCGCGCGAGCGCGAGGTCGAGATCGCCCAGGAGGTGCTCGCCGCGCTGGGCGTGCGCCGCTTCGCGCCGTCGGTGACGGCGTGCCCGGGCTGCGGTCGCACCACCAGCACGCTCTTCCAGGAGATGGCGCGCGACATCGACGCCTACCTCAAGGCGCAGATGCCGGCGTGGAGCGAGCGGTATCCCGGCGTCGAGCACATGAACGTCGCCGTGATGGGCTGCGTCGTGAACGGTCCGGGCGAGTCGAAGCACGCCGACATAGGCATCAGCCTGCCCGGCACGGGCGAGACGCCGCGTGCGCCCGTCTACCGCGACGGCGAGCTCGTCGGCACCTTGCAGGGCGACGGGGCGACGATCGCGACCGCGTTCAACGCCATGGTGGAGGCGTACGTCGAGGAGCGGTTCGGCCGCTCCGAAGCGTCGAGCGATTCGGGCTGATCCTTACGTTCGGCCGAACCTACCGCATGCTAGGTTGACGGCGTGGAGCGAGGACGCCAGCATCGAGACGCCGTCGCGGGCGCCCGCCCGCCGACGCCGGCGTGGGGCCCGGAGGCGGATCCTCGCTGGGCGCTGCACGCTTGCGCGGATCTCACTCGCCGGCACTCCAGCACGTTCTACTTGGGCTCGCGCCTGTTCGGCACCGAGAAGCGGCTGGCGGTCAGCGCCATCTACGCGGTGTGCCGCACGGGCGACGACGCGGTCGACGAGGCCGAGGATCCGGCCGACGCCCGACGTCGTCTGGAGGCCTGGTGGGCGGGCGTCCAGCGGACGTACGACGGACACCCGGACCCCCGCTCCGCGACCGAGGTGGCGCTGCGCTGGGTCCTCGACCGCTACGACGTACCCCTCTATGCGTTCCACGAGCTTCGGCTCGGGTTCGCGTCGGACCTGACGCTCGAGCGCGTCGCGACCACGGACGAGCTGATGCTGTACTGCCGGCGGGTCGCGGGCGTCGTCGGACTCATGATCGCGCCGATCGCCGGCTACGACGGCGGCGACGACACGCTGGACGCCGCGGTCGCGCTGGGCGAGGCGATGCAGCTCACGAACATCCTCCGCGACGTCGGCGAGGACCTTCGCCGCGACCGCTGCTACCTGCCGACCGAGCTCATGGAGGCGCACGGGGTGTCGCTGGACGACCTGCGCGACGGCGCCGTGACGCCCGCGTACGTCGCGCTCCTGGAGCGCCTCGCCGAGCTGGCCGACGCGCGCTACCGCCGAGGCTGGACCGGCATCCCGAAGCTCCACGGTGCGGCGAGGATGGCGGTCGGCGTCGCGTCGCTCAACTACGAGGCGATCCTCCGCAAGCTGCGGCAGAACCGTCACGACAACCTGCACAAGCGGGCCTATCTGAGGCCGCACGAGCGGATCGCGCTGATCCCGCGCGCCGCGCTCACGGTCTGGAGCGGGGCCTCCTGAGCCCGCCCGCGCGCCGGCGGTAGGATACCGATCGTGCCGGACTACGACGTCATCACCATCGGCTCGGGCCACAACGCCCTCATCACCAGCGCGTACCTCGCGCAGGCAGGCAAGCGGGTCGCCGTGTTCGAGCGACGCGACGTCGTCGGCGGCGCGGTGTCGACCGTCGAGCAGGTACCCGGCTACCGCTTCGACCTCGGCGGCAGCGCCCACATCCTGATCCGGCTCACGCCGATCGTGGAGGAGCTGGGCCTGGGCCGCTACGGCCTGGAGTACATCGAGCTCGACCCGCTGTTCTTCGCCCCGTTCCCCGACGGCGACCACCTGTTCATCCACCGCAGCGAGCGGAAGACCGCCGAGCATCTCGACGAGCGCTTCCCCGGCGAGGGTCAGGCGTACCTGCGCTTCATGGACGAGTGGCGACCGTTCGCCCGCGTCGTGAAGGACCTGTTCCTGAGCACGCCCAGCCCGTTCGAGCTGGGCCGCAAGATGATGTTCGGCGACGCCATCCAGGGCGACTGGAAGCGTGCGTTGCGGAGCATCCTGGCGCCGTACGGCGAGGTCGTCGACCGCTACTTCGCCGAGGAGAAGGTCAAGGCCCCGCTGGTGTGGATGGCGGCGCAGTCCGGACCGCCGCCCGGCGAGCCGATGACCAGCCCGTTCCTGCTCTGGCACCCGCTGTACCACGAGGGCGGCGTGGCCCGGCCCCGCGGCGGCTCCGGCATGCTCACGCAGGCGCTGGCCCGCCACATCGAGGACCACGGCGGCGAGGTGCACGCCTCCGCGCCGGTCGACCGCATCGTCGTCGAGAACGGCCGCGCGATCGGCGTCGAGGTCGGCGGCCAGCGCTACACGGCGACCACCGTCGTCGCGGGCGCGCACGCGCTCGAGACGTTCGGACGCCTGCTGCCCGAGGAGCACCGACCTCCCGGCAGCACGACGATGCGGGTCGGAAACGGGTTCGGAGCGATCCTTCGACTGGCGCTCGACAAACCGATCCGCTACGCCGCGCACCCCGGCGACGCGGCGCGCGTGGCGCTGCAGCTCGTCGCGCGCGATCGCCGCCAGGTCGAAGCGGCGTACGGCGAGTACCTGGCGGGCGAGCCGGCCAGCGACCCGCCGATCGTGGCGATGAGCTTCAGCGCGGTGGACGACAGCCTGGCGCCCCCCGGCGGCGAGGTCCTGTGGCTGTGGGCGCAGTACTTCCCCTACGAGCTTTCGCGGGGACGGACCTGGTCCGATGTCGAGGACGAGGTCGCAGAGAAGATCCTGGACACGTTCGAGGCGTACGCCCCCGGCACGAAGGCGTCGGTCGTCGGCTCGCTGTTCCAGCACCCAGAGTGGCTGGAGCGGGAGCTGGGCCTGTTCCGCGGCAACGTGATGCACCTCGAGATGAGCGTGGATCAGATGTTCGCACTGCGCCCGTTCCTCGGCATGGCCGAGTACCGCACGCACCTGCGCGGCCTCTACCTGACCGGCGCCAGCACCCACCCCGGCGGCGGCATCATGGGCGCCTCGGGCCGGAACGCCGCGCGCACCGTGCTCGGTGATCACGAGCGCCGCTGGTGGCAGGGGGGACCGCGGCGGTGACGTACCTGCAGTTCCACCTCGTGTTCACGCTGCCGTGGCTCGCGCTGCTGGGCGTCGCCGCGTGGCGGGCCGCCCGGGCGGGTCGCCCGCTGGCGGGCGACCGCGCCATCGGCGACCGCTTCGCCCTGGGGGCGCTGGCCGCCCACATGGCGATCGCGTTCGTCTACACCACGCCGTGGGACAACTACCTGGTGGCCCGCGAGGTATGGGGCTACCCGCCGGGCCGGGTGCTGGCCACGATCGGCTTCGTTCCGGTCGAGGAGTACGCGTTCTTCCTGATCCAGACGGCGGGGACCGGCCTGTTCCTGCTCTGGCTGATGCGGGCGCGCCCTTGGGAGCGATACGACGGCCCGCTGCCCGAAGCGTGGATCCGCTGGGGCGGCGCCGGGATGCTGCTGATGCTGGCCGCGCTGGGGGCGGCCGCGCTGGCGTGGGAGGGCGGCACCTACCTCGGCCTGATCACGGCGTGGGCGCTCCCCGTCCTGGCGCTGCAGTGGGGATTCGGCGGCGATCTGCTGCTTCGGCGCTGGCGGCTCGTGGCCGTCACCGTCGGGGTCCCCACCGCCTGGCTGTGGCTGGCGGACCGGATCGCGATCGGCCAGGAGATCTGGTGGATCAGCGAGCCGCTGACGACCGGCCTGCGGCCGTTCGGGCTTCCGGTCGAGGAGGCGCTGTTCTTCCTCGTCACGAACCTGCTGGTCGCGTTCGGCATGACGATGGCCCTGGACCGCGAAGCGCCCGCGCGGGCGCGCGCCCTCTGGCGGGCACGGGGCCAGGCGTGGCGGGTCGCGCTGCTGGCGTGGGCCGTTTCGATGGTGCCGGCGCCGCTGGTGCCCCAGGCGTTTCCGTACCTCGCGTACGTGTCCACCGGCCTGTTGACGCTGGGCCTGCTGGGCTACGCGCTGCAGCGCTTCGGCGCTCGCGCCTGGCCGGCGTTCGGGGTGGCGATCGCGTTCGGCGTCGCGATCGAGGCGATCGGCACGCGCACCGGCGTGCCGTTCGGCGCGTACGACTACACCGCGCCTGGACCGCGGCTTCTGGGCGTGCCGCTGCTGGTCCCGCTGGGCTGGTGGTCGTTCACCCTGGTGGCGCTCGCCGCCGCCCCCCGGCGCGGCCGCAGGTGGCTGGCGCCGTTGGCGCTGGTCGCCTGGGACCTGGGCCTCGATCCGCTCATGGTCCACCTGGGCTTCTGGCGGTTCGAGAACGCGGACTGGTTCGGCGTTCCGCTCAGCAACTTCGTCGGCTGGTACCTCTCCGGACTGCTGCTCGTGACGCTGCTGCTCCGGATCCTGCCCGAGCTGGCCGAGGACGGACCGCCGGTCCTCCGCGGCGTCTTCGCCGCGCAGGCGGTCCTGATGGGCCTGGGCCTGGCGATGTTCGGGCTGCCGCTGGCCGGCGCGGTCGCGGGTGCGGCGATGGGCGGCTACGCGCTGCTGGCCTGGCGCGTTCGGGACGGGCGACGCTGGGCGACGCCGTGAGCGTGCCCGGGGCGGCCGGGGAGGCCCAGCGCCTCCGGACGCGAGCGACTGCCTGGATCCAGAGCGGCATCGCGGCCACGCTGCCGTGGCTGATCCGGCGCGCGCTGCGCCGCGGCCTGTCGGGCGTGTGGGCGCGGGGGCAGATCGCGGCCGTGCGACCCGGCACGATGCTCGCCGCGAACCACCACGCCTGGTGGGACGCCTACCTCGCCTGGCTGGTCGCGCGCCGTCTGAAGCTCCCCCTGGCGGCGCTGATGAGCGACGAGCAGCTGGCCCGCTTCCCCTTCTTCGCGGCGCACGGCGCCATCCCCCGGGGCCGCCCCCGTGAGCTGGTGCGACGGCTCGAGGACGGAGCGCTGGGGATCGTGTTCCCCGAGGGCGAGCTGCGGCCCGCCGGCGCGCCGGGCGTGCTGGCCCCCGGCGCCGCTCGGCTGGCCGCCATGGCGGGCGCGCCGCTGCGGCCGCTGGCCGTCCGCGTCGTGCTGCGGGGTGCGCAGCACCCCGAGGCGTACCTGTCGTTCGGACCGGTGGTCGCCGACCACGCCGAGCTCGACGTCGCGCTGCGGCGCGAACTGGCCGCGCTCGATCGCCTGCTCGCGGAGACCGACCCCGAGACCGTGCCCGCCGGCTTCGAGCGGTGGGTCGCGGGAGCCCGGTCGCCCGACCGGCGTGCGCGCCGGTTCGAGCGGTGGTGGCGGTGACGCAGGTCGCCGGGACGGCCGCCGCGTTGGCGGCGGAGGCGACGTTCTGGCTCGCCGCGCTCTTCGTCGGGGTGCAGCTCCTCGTCGCTGCGGTGAACGCGCTCACGTTCCCGCGCCTGGCGGGGGCGTGGCGCCGCCCGCCCGAGCCCGAGGGTCCCGTGGCGTCGAGCGGCGGGCCGACGGTCAGTCTGCTGGTGCCGGCCCGCAACGAGGCGACGACCCTTCCGCGGACGCTGCCGCAGCTGCTGGCGCAGGGAGCGGACGAAGTGATCGTGCTGGACGACGCGTCGGACGATGGAACCGCCGAGCTGTTGCGCCGGGAGGCGGAGCACCATCCGACGCTGCGGGTCGTGCGGGGCGCGGCACTGCCAGGCGGCTGGAACGGCAAGAACTGGGCGTGCCATCAGCTGGCGCTGGCCGCCTCCGGCGACGTCTGGGTCTTCACCGACGCCGACGTCGACTGGCGACCGGGCGCGCTGGACGCCCTGCTGGCGACGTGGCGTCGCGACCGTCCCGGGCTGGCGACGGTCTGGCCGCGACAGCGCACCGCGACCTGGGCGGAGCGGATCGCGGTGCCGCAGATCGACATGATCCTGCTGGGGTCGCTGCCCCACCCGCTGGTGCGCCGGACGCCGGTCGCGTCGCTGGCCGCCGCGAACGGCCAGCTGATGGCCTGGTCGCCGGCGGCGTACCGCGCCTCCGGCGGCCACGCCGGCGTCCGCGGCGAGGTGCTCGAGGACGTCCGGCTGGCGCAGCGCGCCAAGGCGGCCGGCGTGCGGCTGGCGCTCGCGCTGGGCGGCGATCTGGTCGAGGCGCGGATGTACGCCAGCGCGCCGGACGTCGTGGCCGGCTTCTCGAAGAACGTCCTCGCCGCGGCGGGCTCGGTTCCGGTGCTGGTGGTCGTGACGGCGCTGAACGTGACGGCGTATCTCGCGGCCTGGCCCCTGGCGCTCGCGGACCGGCGCTGGGCGCTGATCGCGCTGGGCGGCGTGACGCTCCGCGCGCTGGTGTCGGCGATCACCCGGCGTCCGGTCTGGGAGGCCGCGCTGCAACCCGCCGCTCCGCTGGCGCTGCTGGCCGTCGTCGCCCGGTCGCTGCGCCGGGCGGGCGGCTACGTCTGGAAGGGCCGCACGTACGCGGCGGGACGCCGACGGTGAGCGCCCGGACCGAATCGGTCGACGCCCTGGTGCTCGGCGCCGGCTTCGCCGGCCTGGCCGCGGCGATCGAGCTGGCGATGCGCGGGGCCGAGGTCACCGTCGTCGAGCGCGCGGACGCTCCCGGCGGCAAGGCCGGCGAGGTCCGCGAAGACGGCTTCCGCTTCGATACGGGGCCCAGCGTGGTGACCCTCCCAGACGTCATCGCCGCGCCGTTCCGCGACGCGGGGCGCGAGCTTCCCCTCGAGCTCCGTCCGCTGGACCCGCCGGCCCGCTACCGCTTCGCGTCGGGCCGTGTCCTGGACGTGCTCCGCGACGTGGACGCCACCACCGCCCAGCTGTCCGCCGCGGAGGCGCGTGCCTACCGGACCTTGCTGGACGAGGCCCGCGCGCTCTACGAGGCGGCCGCGCCCACGTTCGTGCACGGCCCGCCTCCCGGGCCAGGCCGGCTGCTGCGCTACGGCCTGCGTCACGGCCTGCGGGCAAGGCCGTGGGCCAAGCTGCCCGACCTGCTGGCGCGCCACGGAGCCACGGGCGATCTGCGCGACCTGTTCCTGCGGTTCGCGACCTACTTCGGCGCCGACCCGTTCCAGGCGCCCGCCGTGCTGCACAACATCGCCTGGGTCGAGCTGGGCCTCGGCGTCGTCGCGCCGCAGGGGGGCGTGGCCGGGCTGGTGCGCGCCTACGAGACGCTGGCCCGGGACCTGGGCGTGCGGTTCGTGTACGGGGCGACCGTCACCGAGCTGCGGCCGCGCGTCGGCGCGGCGCCCGAGGTGCGGGTCGGGCAGGGTGGAGGCGTCAGGGACTACCGCCCCACGCGGCTCGTCTCGACGCTGGATCGCGACCGGACGGCCCGGCTGCTGGGCCGGCGCGCACCGGGCGCGCGGGCGACGCCCAGCCTGTCCGGCCTGGTGCTGCTGATGGCGGTCGAGGGCCGCCACGCCGACGTCAGGCATCACACCCTGTCGATGCCGGCGGACTACGCCGCCGAGTTCCGGGCGATCCGCCAAGGAACCGCGCCTGCCGACCCAGCGCTGTACCTGTCGCTGTCGTGTCGGTCGGAGCCGGGCGACGCGCCGGCCGGCTGGGAGAACTGGTTCGTGATGGCGAACGCGCCGGCGCTGGACCGCACCGGCGCGGGCGTCGACGAGGCGGCGTACGCCCGGCGCGTCGAAGCGCTGCTGATCGAGCGCGGCTGGCTCCGGGCCGGAGAGGGCCGCACGCTGGCGGTGCTGGGCCCGCGCCACCTGGCCGGCCTGGCCAGCCGCGGCGCGATCTACGGCGCCGCGCCCCACTCGCTGACGGCGACGCTTCGGCCGCCCCAGCGTCTCCGCGGCGTGCGCGACACGGCGCTGGCGGGCGGCACCGTGCATCCCGGTGGAGGGATCCCGCTGGCCGTGCTGTCGGGACGCCGCGCCGCCCGGATGGTCGCCGTCTAGGCTCCCGCCGCGTACCCCTCCGGACCGCCGGCGCGCACCGAAACGGGCTCCAGGATGATCGACTGGGTGGGGAACGCGAACTCGATGTCGCGCTCCGCGAAGGCGTCCACGAGCGCCAGGTTGATCTCCTGCTGCACGTCCATGTACGTGGTGTAGTCCGGGTCGAGCATCCAGTAGACGACCTCGAAGTCCAGCGAGAACGCGCCGAAGCTCTTGAAGTGCGCCCGATCGAACCGGACCGGCGAGCGGGCCTCCACGATCTCGCGGACCACCTCCGGAATCTCGCGCAGGCGCTCGGGAGCGGTGCCGTACACGACGCCCAGTCCGAACACCACGCGTCGCTCCGCCATCCGCTTGTAGTTCCGGATCCTGCTCTGGATCAGGTCGTTGTTCGAGAACACCAGCTGCTCGCCCGAGAGGGCGCGCACGCGCGTGGTGCGGAGCCCGACGTTCTCGACCGTGCCCAGGAGGTCGTCGACGATGATGAAGTCGCCGATCTCGAACGGCTTGTCCAGGACGATCGAAAGCGACGCGAACAGGTCTCCCAGGATGTTCTGGAGCGCCAGGCCGATCGCGACGGCGCCGATCCCGATCCCGGCGAGAAGGGCGGTGATGTCGATGCCGAGATTGTCCAGCGCCAGGATCAGCAGCAGCGAGAACAGCGCCAATCGACCGAGGAACGTCAGCGCGGACAGGGTGGTCTTGCGACTCCCGTCCATCCCGTCCGCCCGGCGGTAGTGCTCCATCGTCACCTGCAGCGCGCGGTTGCCCCAGAGGGCGGCCTGCAGGATCAGGACCAGCGTGATGGCGGTGTTCAGGGTGCCCGAGAGGTCGGCCGGGAGATCCAGCGCTCGCGATCCGACCCACAATCCGATCGCGAGCATCAACGGGGCGCGCACGCCTGCGAGCAGGTCGGAAAGGACGTCGTCGAACACGTTCTTCGTCCGGTCCGCCATCGCGCGCAGCCGCCGACGGGCCAGACCGCGAAGCGCTCGCAGCGCGGCCATCGTGACCACGACCAGGACGACGGCCAGAAGCCAGCGGAGCGGGCTGTTGCCCAACACGGTCGCTTCGGTCAGCACGGTCCAGTCCATGGGCCGCATGCTACATGAGGCCGGCGCGATGGCGCCCGGGGACCCTGAGACGTCCACGCATCGGCGCTATCCTCCGCGCATGAAGATCTACACCCGGACCGGCGACGCCGGCGACACCGGCCTGTTCGGCGGCGAGCGCGTCTCGAAGACCTCGGCGCGCGTCCGCGCCTACGGCAGCG
>Ga0102926_1001052_pt1 | contig 16378 bp, 14 predicted proteins | sample SalPonR1_A_D2_MG_FD_78173 | JGI IMG/M metagenome (GOLD analysis project Ga0102926, IMG submission 78173) | Salt pond soil microbial communities from South San Francisco under conditions of wetland restoration - Salt Pond MetaG R1_A_D2_MG | ecosystem: Environmental > Aquatic > Marine > Intertidal...
AACATGTATCTCTATTAGTTAATGAATTTAACTTAAGCTGGAGTGGTAACAGTGATCTTCCAGCAGGTGATTATGAAAGTAATGTAAAAATTGAATATTCAATCCAATAATAGAATATATATATAAATAAGAAACCTCCTAAAAAAAGAGTAGCTTGATTGCTACTCTTTTTTAATATATAAGCTAAAGATAATTATATAATATACATTTAAGCTTAAATGTATGATTATTCATCAAATTTCCAAAAATCTAAATGGGGTTCACTTGCTTCTTCTTCTAAAACAGGTCCTATTACTTTTACTTCTTTTGTACCTCTTTCCAAAATCTCTCGACAAGTTATATTTAAAGAATTTTTATGTTGTGGATCGCTCATCTCATATAGCCATTGTGAACTTAATCCATAAATAACTGTACCAATATTGGACCAAAAAATAGCCCCAGCACACATAGGACAAGGTTCCGCACTTGTTACAATAATACATTTTTTCAAAAATTCTTTATTATACTTTTTAGTTGCTTTTGAAATAAGCTTTATTTCTGCATGAGATGTTAAATCCATATCACTTTCAACAGAATTTTCAGCCTTCAACAAAACATCACCAAATTGATTTACAAGCAAAGCACTAAATGGATGATTATTATGCTCCCTTGCATCCCAGGCTACTTTAATAGCTTGTCGCATTATCTCATTAATATCAAAGTTCATAAGCTCCTCCATATAAATATCTTAAAGCAAAAAACTAGGTGCATTTATATATTAACACAAATTTTATATTATTGAGTAATAAAAATAGAGAATTATTGAAGTTTTTTTATTTTTCACTCTAAATATTATAAACAAACAACTTTATAATATTTCTTTTACAGAACCTCTAACTGAAATAGATGTTGGTATTAAAATTTTTTTTGGAAAGAAAAAATTATTATCAATTCTTTCTTTTAATAAATTAATTGTACTAATTGCTATATAATTCATATCAACCTTTACTGAGGAGAGAGGTGGATCCATATATTTAGAAGCAGGTAAATCATTAAATCCAAAAACAGAAATATCATCAGGTATTTTTATACCTTCTTGTTTTAATCGAGAGATAACTCCAGAAGCCATAGTATCATTTGCAACAAAAATAGCAGTTGGTTTATTTTTTTTATTTAGAAAAACTGATGCTAACGCAAACCCTTCTTCATATGATAATTTTTCCCCTTCATAGATATAGGTTTCTAAACCATTACTTTTTATAAAATTTTGATAAGCTATCTTTCTCCTATCATCTATGGAATACGACATTTTAAGACCTGTATCTGAAATAACTTTACCACCAATATATGCAATTTTTTTATGCCCAATTTTATATAAATATTGCAAAGCTTGAGTTGTCCCCAATTCTGTATTTAACATAACAGAACTATAAAGATCTGCACTAGGAGAGGAATCAATAAATACAATATTTTTGCACAACTTAGACAATTCATTAACAGATTTTTCATCAAAACGACCAATAGCTATTATACCATCAGGAGTATTATTTACAGAAGAAATATAAGAGCCCTCAACTTTAAGCATCTTGTACGAATTTATGTTTTCTTTTGACAGCGCTTTTTCAACAGTAGTCATTAAATATAAATAATAAGGATCTTCAATTAATGCTTTATTTACATACCAATCAACAATAGCAATATTTAATCTTGAATTTTTTTTAGCTTTCTTTCTTGTCTTTAAAGGTATATATTCAAATTCATCTGCAATAGATAAAACTCTTAATTTAGTTTCATCAGAAACAGATAATGTATTATCATTATTAAGTATTCTTGAAACTGTTGATTGTGAAACATTTGCAACTTTTGCAATTTCTTTAATTGTGGCCATTTTTATTCCTACTTTAAAATTCAATAAAATTTTATCATAATTAGTAAACCTTGTCTATTTCTAATAAACTTTACTACTTTTTTACTAAATCAATCTTTAATTATAGTTATAAGATGTAAAGTAATATAGCCATTTCACTAAGTTTATACTCACAATTCAGAATATTGTTACAATTATCATTTAATTCACATAGTAAATTTTTACTAAATTATTCTTGACTATTTTACTATGCATGATATTCTATTAGTACTTAAAACAAAAAGGAGAAACTATGAAAAAAATTTTATCTGTAATTTTATTAGGTTTATTAGTTGGTACTTCACTATTTGCAAGTGGTGAAGCTGAAGCAAAAGTTGAAGAAAAATCCCCTATAACAATCTGGGCTTGGGACCCTAATTTTAACATATCAATCATGAAAGATGCTGCTGCAATTTACCAAAAATCTCATCCAGATGTTGAATTTAATATAGTAGAAATGGCTAAAGCTGATGTTGAACAAAAACTACACACAAACTTAGCTGCTAGAACAACAGAAGGACTACCTGATATTGTATTAATTGAAGATTACAATGGGTTAAAATATTTAAATTCTTATCCAGGTCAATTTGCAGATTTAAGTGATGAAATTAATCAAAATGATTTCTTAGATGCTAAAGTTGATGTAGCTAAAGTTGATGGAAAATATTATTCAATGCCTTTTGACTCTGGTGTTGCAGGATTTTTCTATAGAACAGACATGCTAAAACAAGCTGGATATTCACCTAGCGATTTAAATAATATAACTTGGGATGAATTCTGTGATATTGCAAAAGATTATAAAGAAAAAACTGGCAACTATTTCTTTGCAAACAGCAAATCTGATGGTGGATTATTTAGAATAATGCTTCAAAGTAATGGTTCTTGGTATTTTGATGATGATGGAAATCCATACATTAAAGATAACAAAAGTGTTGCAGAAGCTATGAGAATTTACAAAAGATTCATAGATGAAGATTTAGCTCTTCCTACAAATGGTTGGACTGAATGGGTTGGTGCTATCAATGATAATAAAGTTCCAACTATCACAACTGGTGTATGGATTATTGGTTCAATAAAGGCTGCAACTGAACAAAGTGGTGACTGGGCTGTAGCTCCTTGTCCTAGACTATCAGAAGATGGTACAAATGCTTCTAATTTAGGTGGATCATCATGGTATGTATTAGAAAATGGAAAAAGTAAAGCAGATGCAATTGATTTCCTAAATTCTATTTATGGATCTAATGTTGATTTTTATCAAGATATTTTAGTTAAAAATGGCGCTATGGGATCATATATTCCTGCATTTAAAGGAGCCAATTATTCTAAAGCAGATGAATTCTTTGGCGGACAAAAAGTATATGAAATCTTAAGCCAATATGCTGAAAAAATTCCTGCAGTAAACGTTGGTGAATATACTTATGAAGCTGATGCTGCTGTAATGGGTAATATGGAAGCTTATTACAATGGTCAATCTGTAAGTGAAACTTTAGATGCAATAAGTGCTCAATTAAATAACAATATATTATAATAATAATTCCATTTCAAAATAAAAGGGGGGAAAATCCCCCCTTTGTTATATAAGGACAATTTTTATGGCAAATGAGAAAAAAATAAATAGAACTGGATGGTATTTCATCATCCCTGCCACTTTATTATTAGCTATATTTTTATTATATCCAATTTTTTACTCTCTTTATTTAACAACTACACGAACAAAAGGAATTGTAACTGCTTTTATTGGATTTGGTAATTATCAAAAACTATTTAATGATCCAATGTTTTTCTTGGCATTAAAAAACACTTTTAAAATATTATTAATTCAAGTTCCTATAATGTTAATTTCTGCAATAGTTTTCGCTTCGTTATTAAATAACAAGAAAATTAAATTTAGAGGATTTTTTAGAACCGCTATTTTTCTACCTTCAGTAACATCTTTAATCGCTTACGCTATTTTATTTAAAATGCTATTTAGCTATGAAGGAATTATTAATAATACATTAATAGCTATTAATCTAATAAGTAAACCTTTAAATTGGTTTCAAGATCCTAGCCTAGCAACTTTTGTATTAATTTTAGCTATGGTTTGGAGATGGACTGGTTATAATATGATTTTTTATTTATCAGCAATGCAAAATATTAGTACAGACTTATATGAAGCTGCAAAAGTTGATGGTGCCTCAGAAATAAAATCTTTCTTTAGTATAACTATACCTTTATTAAAACCAATGATTTTATTTACTACAGTAATGTCAACGATAGGAACATTACAATTATTTGATGAACCTATGAATTTAGCTCAAGGAGGCACTACCTCCTCAATGGTTGGGCCTAATAACTGTTTTTTAACTTTAAGTGTATATATATATAATTTATGCTTCAAATACACTCCAAAATTTGGTTATGCAGCAACAGTATCTTATGCAATATTAGTCATAGTGGCCTTTTTATCTTATCTTCAATTTAAGATTAGCAAAGATAGTGAAAAGACAATAAGTAAAAAAGTTCGTAAAAGCGTAAAATAGGAGAAATTCATGAAAAAAAATAAAACAAGTCTAGGTCTAGTAATTTCCTATTTAATATTAATAACTGCATCATTTTTCTCATTATTTCCTTTTATTTGGATAATAATAGGAGCAACAAATACTTCTGTAGATATTCTAAGAGGTAAATTATCCTTTGGTCCTGAATTTATAAATAATATGAAAATATTATTTAGTGAAGCTGATATGGGAGGAGCTCTATTTAATTCTATTAAAATTGCTTCTTTAACTGTAATATTAACATTAATTATTACCTCTATGTGTGCATATGGATTTCAAATGTATAGAACAAAAGCAAAAGAAAACACCTACACTTTTCTATTATTAACAATGATGATACCTTTTGCTTCATTAATGATTCCTTTGTTCCAAATTATATCTAAATTGAGATTATTAAATTCTCATTCAGCTATAATATTAGTATCTTCAGCTAATGTCTTTATGATTTTCTTCTTTAGGCAAAGTTTTGTAAACTATCCTACAGAAATTTTACAAGCAGCTAGAGTAGATGGAGCTTCTGAACTAACAACTTTTGTAAGAATTTTTGTCCCATCAATGAAAAGTACTTATGCAGCAGCTGCAATATATACTTTTATGACTAGTTGGAATAATTATCTTTGGCCATTAATTGTCTTGCAAACAACCGAAAAACGGACAACGACATTACTTGTATCATCACTGAGCAGTTCTTATACTCCAAATTATGGAGTGATTATGGTTGCTATAGCTTTATCAACTACACCTGTTGTAATTGTATTCTTTGGATTCCAAAAACAATTTGTTGAAGGAATGATTGGATCAGTAAAACAATAACTTTAAGGATATTATATGTTTAATTTTAATTATTTAGAAGATTTATCAAAATATAATGAAAATACAATCCATGCCTATAGTAATCATTTCTCTAACAGAGAAGGGATTTCATTAAATGGTATATGGAATATAAAATGTTATAAATCACCAAGTGAAGTTCCTAAAACAGTATTACAAGGTGAAAAATTAAAATATTATAATCGAATAAAAGTTCCATCAAATTTACAGATGGAAGGGTTTGATGAACCTCAATATACAAATACACAATACCCATGGGATGCTAAAGAAGCTCTATTACCACCTCAAGTTCCAAAAGTAGATAACTTAGTTGCAATCTACCAAAAAGAAATTGAAATCAATCAAATTCAAATAGAGCAAAAACTAATTCATCTTGAATTTGAAGGTGTAGAAACTTCTCTAGCTCTATATATTAATCAACAATATGTTGGCTATAAAGAAGACTCTTTTACAACATCAACTTTTGAAATTAATAAATATTTAAAACCTGGGAAAAACTTAATTAGTTGTATTGTAACACATTATTGTAGTGGTAGTTGGCTTGAAGACCAAGACTTTTGGAGATTAAGTGGAATATTTAGACCTGTATCTTTATATTTTTATCCCAAAAATTACATACATGATATATTTGTAAATCCACAAGTTAAAAATTCTTTGAATGATGGATTATTAAATATTGATTTAACTCTAAATAAAAAAACTTCAGGCAAACTCTCTTTTTATATAAGTGAAGCTGAGATAAAATCTGATAAAATAGATATTGAAGATTTTACTATAGAATCACTTAATAAAGGTAAAATTTTCAAAAAATTAAATTTCAACAATGAAGACAAAATATCAATCTCTCATGATATCGAGAACATTGAATTATATAGCAATGAATATCCAAATCTTTATACAATATTCATTGAGCTAGAGAGTGATAATTCAAGATATACGTGTGCTTTAGAAATTGGATTTAGAAAAGTAGAAATTAAAAAAAATATATTATATATTAATAATAAGAGAATTGTTTTTCATGGAGTTAATAGACACGAATTCAGTGCTACAAATGCTAAAGCTATTGATTTTGCAGATATAAAAAAAGATTTATTATTAATGCAAAAAAATAATATTGATTCGATAAGAACCTCTCATTATCCAAATCAAAATATATTTTATAACTTATGCAACAGAATGGGTTTTTATGTAATTGATGAAACAAATATTGAATCCCATGGTACAACAATTAATGCTTATGGACAAAGAGATTATTCAATTGCTGTTCCATATAATAAAAAAGAATGGAAAGATTGTACTTTAGATAGAGCAAATAATATGGCTCAAAGAGATAAAAACCATCCTAGTATAATTATGTTCTCATGTGGAAATGAAAGCAGCGATGGATCAAATCTTCTTGAAATAAGTAAATTTTTAAAAAACTTTGGAAACAGAGTCATTCATTATGAAAATGTATTATATGACTCTCCCTACGAAGCAATAAGTGATATTGAATCACAAATGTATACAAAGCCAAAAGATGTTGAAGATTTTTTAAATAAACACTCAAAAAAACCTTTTATGCTTTGTGAATATTGTCATGCAATGGGAAACTCTTGTGGCAATTTAAAAGAATACACTGATTTAGCAAGAAAGTACAAAAACTATCAAGGTGGTTTTATTTGGGATTTTATTGATCAAAGTCTAGATTTTGGAACAAAAGAATATGTTTATGGTGGATTAAAAGGGAAATTCCCCACTGATGCAGATTTTTGTTGCAATGGAATAATTACTTCTAAATATGAAGAAAGTTTTAAACTTAAAGAAATTAAAAAATTATACAGTCCAATAGTATTTGAGTCTGAAAACAAAAAAATAAAAATAATCAATGAATATAATTTTAAAAACTTATTTGAAATTATTTTTAGAATAGAATTAATTATTGATGGAAAAATAATAAAGGACATAACTTTAGATCAAATTATCAATAACAACAATATACATGTTCTTGATAATAATACGTTTAAATTAAAAATTGAACCTCAAGAATCATTACATTTATATATAAATGAATTAAAAGGTAATGATATTATCATTAATATATATGCCTATGATAAAAATAATAATTTAATAAATGATCATTCTTTCTCAAATTTAAAAAATTATGACAATAATCCTTATTTTAGTGAAATAAAAAAACCAGAACAGTTGATATGGGGAAAAGATAATGTTGGATTTGCAAATAATAATGTTAACTTTTTAATAAAATATTTATTTGCAAGAGTAAATGGAATACTAATAAATCAAGAAAATATTTTAGAAAAACCAATTTCTCTAGAATTTTGGAGAGCTTTAAACAATAATGATAAAGCAAATAATAATTCTTTTAAGTGGTCCATAAATAAAACAAGATCTTTATATCAAAAATTTTTAAACATTGATAAAAAAGATGACTCTGCTACTTTTGAAATACTTTGCAATGATGAAAAATATTTACTAACCTACAAATTTGATTTATCAAATAAGATACAAATCGATATAAAAAGATTAACACCTTCTAATGAGGATATGCCTTGTTTTGGGATAAGTTTCGCACTAAATAACAAATATAATAAAATAAGATATTTTGGCAATATTAAAGGTGAAGCATATATTGATAGAAAAGAATCTGCTCTATTAGGAATAAAAGAAGAATTAATTGATAATCAGTATGTTAATTATGTCGATCCTCAAGAATGTGGAAATAAAACAGATTTAAGATTTGTTGAAATATTAGACAAAGAAAACCATGGATTAAGAATTACTACATCAACTATATTTGAAGGATCTTTCTTAGCATATTCTTCTCATGAATTAGAAGAAGCAAAACATTTTGAAGATTTAAAAAAACATGATTATAATTCTATTAGAATTTTACATGGTCAAAGTGGTATTGCCGGAGATGATACTTGGGGTGCTCCTATTCATGATGAGTATTTATATTATGGAATTAATGATACATGGTCTGTTTCAATTGAAATCATTTAATTAATAATCTATTGCAAAAATATACTATATTATTTTAGTTGCTTTGCAATAGTTTTTATACATTTAAGCTACATTATTTTACACAAAATCTACATCTATTATAACTTATTCTATATTGTATTATATAAATTTTATTATATTCTACTTTTACAGAGGCAAAACATGGAATATACCTATTTAGTAACAGGTGCAGATGGTCATTTAGGTAGCTGGATAGTTAGAAAACTAAAACAAAAGGGCAAATCTGTAAGAGGTTTAAGATTAAAAAACTCTAGTTTAAAAACTCCAATAATTGAAGATTTATATTATGGAGATGTTTTAGATATTAATTCATTAAAACCTTTTTTTAATGTCGAAAAAGCAAAAGTAATACATACTGCTGCAATAGTTAGCGTATCAAAGAAAAAAAAGAATCTTCTAAATGATGTAAATTTAATAGGTACAAAAAATATTTTACACTTATGTAAAGAGCACAGTTTTTCTCTAACATATATTAGCAGCGTTCATGCTTTTGTTGATAAGGATAAGATAATTAATGAATCATCACTTATTAATCCTAATTTAGTAATAGGTGAATATGCAAAATCAAAAGCAGAAATGTCTTTGTATTTACAAAACGAAAGAAAAAATCTTCCTATCAACATAATATATCCATCTGGAATTTTAGGGCCAAAAGACTATGGGAACAACCCATTAAACACCGTTATTAAAGACTATTTAGATAATAAACTTTTTTGTTATATCAAAGGTGGCTATGACATGGTTGATGTTCGAGATGTTGCTAAGTTTATAGTTAAATTAAATATTGAAGATATAAAAAATGAAAATTTTATAATATCTAATACTTATGTCAAGATTGAAGATTTCTTTAAAATAATATCTAAAAACTATAACAATAAAAAATTACCTATAAGACTGCCCACTTCAATAGTAAAAATATTAGCTCCAATATCTGAAATATATTATAATATCCAAAAAAAACCCGCCTTAATTTCTTCATATTCCTTATATACCCTTTTAAATAGCCCTTATTTTTCTCATTCAAAAGCAAGTGAAACATTAGGATACAACCCAAGAAACATAGAAAAAACAATTATAAAAATTATTAACAATTATAAAAATAAAAAATAAACAAATATTTCAGATATCACCTATTGACATATGTTATTTAGTAACTTAAAGTAAAACTGTGTTTATAAAAATTTTAATAAAAGTATAAGAAGGAGATTATCTTATGAAAAAATTTATTGCATTAACTATAGTTGCATTTATTTTTACTAGTACTGCTTTTGCACAAACAATTACAAATGGTGTATTAATTCTCCCAACAGGCGTAACTCCTGAAGACTCTAGCTTTTTTGTTGAAGCTAAAGCAAGTGAAACAGAACAAGGTTTATTGCTTAAATATGGAGATACCGCAGCTTCTGCAGAATTAGTAACTGGTACAATAACAAAATCCGAAACAGAATCTTGGGATGTTTTTGGTAATGAAGAGACAAAGAATTTCTATTTCTTTGGAACAGGTAGAGCAACTTCAATTAAGAGTGTTGATGTTACCGCAGCAACTTCAACTTTCCAAAATGGACAAGAAGATACAGGCGTTCAACCAACAATAACAGGATATGATAATGCAAATGGTTGGACACTTAATATTCCTGCAGCAAACCCTGTAGGAGTTGGTCAATATTTAGGAACTACTTTTACAGTAACTTGGGATGGAACAACTTCTGGTAATATTGGTACAACACCTGCTGGTTCATACTTTACTGAAGTTACTTTAAGTATTACTAGTTCATAAAAAGAATTAATTTTAGAATCTAATCATTACAGTTTATCTGTAATGATTTTTTTATTCTATATGAGACTTTATCACAGATATTATTTAAATAATAAACTATTATATTATCATGAAAGAATTAACAAACAAAACATTTAACAATTTTATAAATAAAGAAAAAAACCTAATCATGGTTGATTTTTGGGCTCCTTGGTGTGGACCTTGCACTATTCAAAAAGAAATTATTGAAGCCTTAGAAAAAGATAATAAATCTAATACAATTTTTACCTCTCTAAATGTTGATTTAGAAAGAGAAATAGTTGATCAATTAAAAATATATTCAATACCAGGAATATATTTATTTAAAAATGGTGAAATTGTATATAAATCAGAGGGAAAAATAAAAAATGAATCCGTTTTATCTTCTTTAATACAAGAGTATAAATAGAGAAAAATGTTTTATAATTATAAGTTACTAACAAGGTTCACTTTTTAACTTAATTTAAATTAAACTCACTTTATTTATTAAAATTTGATTTATTACTAAAAACTTATTATAAATTATTTTATTAAAATAAAAATATTTTTAAAAAAATAAATTTTTATCTATTTTTTTAACATAAACCCTTTACACCAAAAAAAAAATCCCATTATACTAGCTCAGTATTATTTAAGGAGATTTTTATATGGGAAAAAAAATCAATGAAAACGTTTATACGTTAAATGGTGAAGTATCAGTAAAAGAAGCTTTACCTCTAGGGCTGCAACATATTTTAGCAATGTTTGCAGGAAATCTTACACCAATAATTATTATTGCTAGTATGTGTGGTATTGCTTCTGGCTCAGCACTTCAAATTACAATTATTCAAAATGCAATGGTTGTTGCAGGAATTGTAACATTAATTCAAGTTTTAGGAGCTGGACCTATAGGTGGTAAATTACCTATAGTAATGGGTACTAGTTCAGGATTTATTGGAGTATCAAAAAGTATTATTGCAACTATGGGTGGCGGTGTTCTTGCTTATGGTGCTATATTAGGTGCAACATTAATTGGAGGCCTTTTCGAAGGATTTCTAGGATTTTTCCTAAAACCTTTAAGAAGATTTTTTCCCCCAATTGTTACAGGTACTGTAGTTTTATCAATCGGATTATCACTTATTACAGTAGGTATAAAATATTATGCTGGTGGTTTTGGTGTAAAAGACTTTGGCTCTTTAGAAAATTTATTTTTAGCAACATTAGTTTTAATAATCATAGTTTATTTTAAACACCGCTTTAGTGGATTTGTAAGTGCAACTTCTATTTTAATTGGTATTGTAATTGGATATATTGTAGCTGCAATCATGAGTGCTGTACTTCCAAACACCTTTTTAGTTGAAGGTCAAGAAGTTACAAAATCATGGGTATTACAATGGTCAAAAGTAGAAAATGCTGGTTGGTTTGCACTACCAAAGTTATTACCAGTCAAATTAGTTTTTGATGTTAGAGCTATTGTTCCTATGATAATAATGTTTATTGTTACATCAGTTGAAACAATAGGTGATGTATCTGGAATTACTCAAGGTGGATTAAAAAGAGAAGCAACAGATAAAGAATTATCAGGTAGTGTTATGTGTGATGGTGTAGGATCTACTTTTGCTTCAATGTTTGGTGTTTTACCAAATACATCTTTCTCTCAAAATGTTGGACTTGTTGGAATGACAGGTATTGTTAACAGATTTGTGATAACTGTTGGTGGAATATTCTTATTATGTTGTGGATTCTTCCCAAAACTAGCTGCAATAGTTTCTATTATGCCAAATAGTGTATTAGGTGGAGCAGCTGTAATGATGTTTGCTTCAATAGCTGTTAGTGGTATTCAATTAATTACAAAAGAACCAATTACTCAAAGAAATGTTACTATTTTAATTGTATCATTAGGCTTAGGTTATGGATTAGGAAGTACCGCAGGAACTTTAACAAATTTACCAAACGGAGTTCAATTAATCTTTGGTGGATCAGGTATTGTACCTGCAGCAGTTTTTGCTTTATTCTTAAACATTATTTTACCAAAAGATGAAAAAAGTGTAGAAAAAGAATAAATTTATTATTATAAATTCTAATTAAAAAAGCTAAGATTATTCTTAGCTTTTTTTAATGACAAATTTATAAAAATATAATAAAATAAACATAGTTAAAAAAAATATATTTTCTATAAATATTTGAGACCTAAAAAATAATCTATAGTTACTCTTGATTGGAAAATCAAGAGTTTTTTTATTGTAAAATATCACTATATGGAGTATCTTTTCTAGGTAGGAGATAAAATGATTAATGTAAAATCAGAAACGGGTAAACTGAAGAAAGTATTACTTCATAGACCTGGCTTCGAATTAGAACAACTCACCCCAGAAGCATTAGAATCTCTATTGTTTGATGATATTCCATATTTAAAAGTTGCAAAAAAAGAACACGATAAGTTTTCTCAAACTTTAAGAGAAAATGATGTAGAAGTAATATATTTATCTAATTTAATGGCTGAAACATTAAATATATCAGATGAAATAAAAAGAAATTTTATCAATGATTTTATTGCAAGTAGTGATAATTCTATAGCTCATACTTATAAAAAAGAATTGATCTCTTATCTATTAGATTATGAGAATAATCATGATTTAGTATTAGCCTTAATGGAAGGTATTAAAGCTAACCAATTTGAAAAAAAAGAAAAAAATCCATTATGCTCGTTGTTGAATGACTCTAGAACTAGTTTTGCTCTTGATCCCATTCCTAATCTTTATTTTACTAGAGATTCCTTTGCAACAATAGGAAATGGTGTTTCAATAAATCATATGTATTCAAAAACTAGAAGAAGAGAAACAATATTTGGAAGTTATATTTTTAAATATCACAATGATTATAAAAACACACCATTATATTATACAAATAAAACTCCTCATAATATTGAAGGAGGAGATATTCTAAATATTAGTAATGAGTTATTATTAATCGGCTTATCTCAAAGAACCTCTCCTGAAGCTGTTGAGAAATTAGCTTCTTCATTATTTAATGATGAAACAAGTGAAATAAAAAAGATAATAGCATTAGATATTCCAAATATAAGAGCTTATATGCATCTAGATACAGTTTTTACACAAGTTGATTTAAATAAATTTGTAATTCACCCTAATATTTTAGACAATTTAAGATTATTTATAATTACGCCATCAAAAAAAAATATACAAGTAATTGAATATTTTAATGGACTAAAATTATTATTAAAAGAACTATTACATAGAGATGATATTCAATTAATAAGTTGCGGAGGAAATGATTATATTGCATCAGCAAGAGAGCAATGGAATGATGGTTCAAATACACTTTGCATTGAACCTGGAAAAGCTATTGTATATGATAGAAATATAATTACAAATAGAATATTACATGAATATGGAATAGAGACATTAGAAATACCTAGCTCAGAGCTATCTAGAGGAAGGGGTGGTCCTAGATGCATGAGTATGCCTTTATTTAGAGAAGAATAGTATAAGGAAATTATGATAAAATTAAATTTTTGTCCCAAATGTGGAAAAAGAACTTTAAAGTATATTGATAATAGAAAATGGGCTTGCAATGAATGCAATTTTTCACTTTATAATAATGTTGCAGCAGCTGTTGGATTAATAATTATTTTAGAAGATGATATAAAAAACAAAAAAATATTATTAATAAAAAGAGGTAAAGACCCTAAAAAAGGTAAACTCGCTGTACCTGGAGGCTTTGTTGATCCTGGGGAAAGTGCTGAAGCAGCAGCTAAAAGAGAATGCAAAGAAGAAATTGGATTAACTCCATCCAAAATTGAATATTTAACAAGTGCTAGTAATAATTATTGTTATAAAGAAGTAGATTACACTACTTGTGATATCTTTTTTAAAGCTTATTTTAAAAATATAACATACAATAATATTTTAGATAAACTTAAAGCAGAAGATGAAAATGAAATCTCAGGATATGTATTAGAAACAATAAACAAAATAGACGATATTGAAAAAATGGATTTAGCTTTTACTTCTGCGAAAATAGCTTTAAATAAATTATTTAATTAATCCTTTAAGAAAATAGTGTTAGAGTCACTATATATTCTACTTTTTTCTAATATATTATTTAACTCTCTAACATTACCTGGCCAATTTCTTGATTTAAGTTTTTTGATAAAATTTTTTTCAAAATCTCTTTTTTCATTTTTTAAATTAAAATAATAGTAAACTAACTCTTCAATATCTTCTTTATGTTCTTCTAAAGTAGGCATTCTAATTTGAAACATGCTTATACGATAATAAAAATCTTTACGAAATTTATTTTCTAAAATAAGACTTTCTATATTTTTATTTGAGGCGCATATTAATCTAAAACTACTTTTCAAAATTGAATTATCACCAATTCTTCTATATTCACCGAAATCTAGTGTTCTAAGAAGTTTAGCTTGACTAGCTAAAGATATATTTTCTATTTCATCTAGAAATAAAGAACTATAATTTGCTTTATTAATTAAACCCAAAGTATCTTCATCAGCACCTGTAAAAGATCCTTTTCTATGACCAAATAATATTGAATCAGAAATATCAGAATTCAGTAAAGCACAATTTACACAAACCATATTTTTACTAGAATACTTACTTCTAGAATGTATTATTTTTGAAGCTACCTCTTTTCCTGTTCCACTCTCTCCAACTAGCATAACTGGACAATCTTGTAATGATAACAAATTTATTTCTTTTCTTAAATTACTCATTATAGAACTTGAGCCTATTAAACAATTACTATTGTAATCTTTTTTGCTCTCATCTAATTTAATTTCATTATTTTTAAATATTGAATTGAATTTATTAATCGTTAAAGGTTTAGAATATAAAAAAAATCTTCCACTTTGCAAATAGTCACCTTTTTTTCCAGTTAATAAAAAAATTATCTTTGCTTTTGGATATTCAAAAAATAAAAACTTAATATCGTACTTTGTAATCAAAAGCTCATCAAGAACAAAAAAATCAACATCTTTATTAATAATTAAATATCTCTCTAGTTGCTCTTTAGTAGATACTAAAACACATTTCTCTTTTATACATTTATTTATTAAAGTTCTAACATGACCATCTTTAGAAAATAATAATACATGCAAAATAAACCCCTTTTATATGAATTTAACAAGAGAGGTTTTATCTGTAAATATTTTTGCATTACTTAATAACTTTTTTACTATTTTATAAAGCTTCAACTTCATCAAAACATTCTAATGTATCTAATAAAGTTTCAATAAAAAACAATCTAAGACTCATTATATCCATATCACCGGTATATATTCCTAAATCTTCTTTGTCATTACTAGAATACAATACACAATGTAAGGACCCATAATTAGATTTAGTCTTATACTCCGATTGCATCTCTTTCAAACTACAATTAAATTTAATTGATAAAGCTCTCAAATCATCTTTTTCTAAATTAATTGTCAATATATTCTCACCATCTAATTTAACAATCATTGAATATTCAATTTCAACTAAACTCTCATTACTAAGAATTAATGGCTTTTTATACATTAATAATTTATATTTTCCAACTTTATAACATTCTTCTTTTATTATGCCATACTCCTCACTTGGAACAGAATGCCAAGAAAGGCTTGTAATAGGTTTTAAACAATCTATATCTAAATACATAAGATCTCCAACTTTAATTTATATTTAATAATTATATTCTTTCTAACAAATTTTCTAAATTTAATTTTGCAAGTGAATTAATTCCATGTCCACGTATTTGTATCGCAATAGCTTCCCCTGCTGTATCTTTATCTTCATAACTAATATTATTTAAACCATATAACCCATCAACAATATCTTGGATATAAATATTTGATAATGGTTTTGAAGGAATAAATGATGTTTTACCATTATTTGTAGGAGTAAGATAATTTAAATTTACAAAAAAATCTAAATAACTATAAAGCCTTTTATCTGGAATAGCTAATCTTTCATTTATCTCTCTAGTAGATGTATTTCCTTTCCCTAATTTAAAATTATTACCTATTAACATAATAATATTTACACCCTCAGAAATAAATTTTGCAGGAGATTGAAATAACCCTTCAGCTTGTTCTAAATCAGGCCTAAATTGATAAACATATGATAGCTCAACTGAATATAATATTATCACCCATAACATATAAAACCAAACAAGAAATAAGAAAAATACAGCAAAAGAACCATATATAATAGATAAATTTACAACAAAAGTAGACAAATTAAAAAACAAATAGTTTGCAATCAAAACAACCATACTACCAACTGCAGATCCAACAGCTGC
>Ga0102926_1001054_pt1 | contig 16348 bp, 15 predicted proteins | sample SalPonR1_A_D2_MG_FD_78173 | JGI IMG/M metagenome (GOLD analysis project Ga0102926, IMG submission 78173) | Salt pond soil microbial communities from South San Francisco under conditions of wetland restoration - Salt Pond MetaG R1_A_D2_MG | ecosystem: Environmental > Aquatic > Marine > Intertidal...
CTATTATAGAAAAGAAATCCGAACCGGGAGCTTTTATAGAAATGTACATTTACCAACAAAAGTAGATGAAAAAAAGATAAAGGCTGAATATAAAGACGGTAGATTAAAAATTAAAGCCCCTATTAAATCAGAAGCTAAAAAAGAAAAAAAAGTTAAAATTGATGTTAAATAGTTAGTTAATTGATTAATTAGCTCTGATAAAAATATTATCAGGGCTAACCATCAGTTAATTAATTTAATCAAAAAAATATTATGTCTAAAACAATTGGTATTGATCTAGGAACATCTAACTCAGCTGCCTCTTACATGGAGGGTGGTAAGCCTAAAATGATTCCCTCGCAAGAAGGAACTACTATTGTTGGTGGTAAGGCTTTTCCCTCTTATGTTGCCTTTGATAAAGATGGTGAGCTTTTAGTTGGAGAACCAGCCCGAAGACAATCAAGGGCTAATCCAGAAAAAACCATTTTTGCTGCAAAAAGAAAAATGGGAACTGATTATAAGTATAAAATTGATGATAAAGAATATACTCCTCAACAAATTTCCGCCTTTATACTTCAAAAAATTAAAAAAGACGCGGAAGATTATTTAGGAGAAGAAGTAAACAGCGCTGTTATCACTGTCCCTGCTTATTTTGATGACTCTCAAAGACAGGCTACTAAAGATGCTGGTAAAATTGCCGGTCTTGAGGTTTTACGTCTTGTAAATGAGCCAACGGCTGCTTCTTTTGCTTATGGTTTAGATAAGGTTAAAGACGAAGAACAAAATATAATGGTTTTTGATATGGGAGCTGGAACTCTAGATGTTACAGTAATGAATATTGCTAGAGTAGAAATGGAAAAGGGTAAAAAAGAAAGCCAGTTTGAGGTTGTTACAACCTCTGGTGACACAAAGCTGGGTGGTAAAGATATGGATGATGCCTTGGTCAAATATATTTTAAAAGAATTTAAGGACAAAGAAGGTATTGATGTTAGTTCTGATAAAATGGCAATGCAGCGTTTAAGAACTGCTGCTGAAAAAGCTAAAATAGAACTTTCATCAGTTAAAGAAACAGATATTAATTTACCCTTTATTACAGCTAATGATAAAGGACCCAAGCATCTTAATATGAAAATTACTAGAACTAAGATGGAAGAATTAGCTAGACCTATTGTAGAAAAATCTAAGGATTCTATAAAAACTGCTCTTTCAGATGCTAAAATGGATAAAAAAGATATTGATAGAATTATTTTAGTAGGGGGGCCCACTAGAATGCCTTTAGTTAAAAAGTTTATTAAAGAAAATATTGGCGAAAAGATTGAACGGGGTATTGATCCAATGGAGTGTGTGGCCATGGGAGCTGCGATTCAGGCTGCTATTTTATCTGGTGATGAAGATGTGCAAGATGTCTTGCTTTTGGATGTAACCCCTTTAACCTTAGGGATTGAAACCTTAGGCGGTATTACTACTCCTTTAATAGAAAAAAATACTACCATACCTACTTCTGAAAGTAAGGTATTTTCTACTGCCTCTGATAACCAAGGTTCAGTAGAAATTAATGTAGTTCAAGGAGAAAGAAAAATGGCTTCAGATAATCGTAGTTTAGGGCGTTTTATTCTAGACGGTATCCCTCCAGCCCCTCGTGGAGTGCCTCAAATTGAGGTTAAATTTGAAATTGATGCTAATGGTATTTTAAAGGTTACTGCCAAAGATAAGGGTACAGGCAAAACCCAAGATATAACAATTAAGGGTTCTACCTCTCTTTCTGACGATGAAATAGAAAAAATGAAAAATGAAGCAGAACAATTTGCTGAAAAAGATAAGAAAAAAGAAGAGTTAATTAAAACTAGAAACGAGGCTGATAATCTTATATATACCACAGAAAAAGCAATGAAAGATGCTAAGGATAAAATTGAGGAAAAAGATAAAAAAGAAATTGAGGAAAAGGTTAAAAACCTAAAAGAAGCTAAAGACAAAAATGATATTGAGATATTAAAAAAAGCTATACAAGAATTAAGTGAGGCGGTTCAAAAGATTGGTTCTTCTATGTATGGTCAAGAAGGGAAAGATTCAAATAAAGATCAGCAAGATTCCGGTTCTAAGAACAAGGAAGAAAAAGAAAAAGATAAAGACAAAGATGATGATGAGGATACTATAGAAGGTGAATATGAAGAAGGAGATAATGAGGATAAAAAATAAATACTTAACTTAAAAGATATAAGTTAGCCCGAGCCTTAGTTGGCTCGGGTTTTTTATTAATATTAAAATAGTTTTTTTTGTTTTAAAATTTATGCTATAATAAAAATATGATAAAAGAAAGAAACAAACGTTTTATTTTATGCCTTTTGGTTATTGGGGTCTCCTTTTTATTTTGGTGGCGCCTTTATTTATTTTTAATGGGGCCTAGTTTAGTAAGGTTAGTTTTTGTGACTATTTTCGCTTTTGCCTTGCTTTGCGCTTCTGTTATCTTTATGCTTTTGATTAAGTCTTTAAATGTTTTTTATACTACTTATTTAATTAGTTCTTTTTCTTTTTTTGCTTTTTTTCAAGGCCAAGGTCATGAATTAAAGCTTTATATTATTGCTATACTTTTATTTTTTGGGTTTTTTGTTTTAGGTTATGAGTTTATTCAGCACGAAAAAAAAGAAAGAATTCACCTTTCTTATGTAAGAATATGGAAAAGAGGCTTACCCTTTTTAATAATAGGCTTATCCTTAGTTATAGCTTTGGTTTATTATTTTAATCCCTTGCTTAAAATTGGACAAAAAAAGATTGAAATTCCCAAACTTTTTTTTAGTACTATAATGCAACCCTTAAAAATAGTTTTTAAGCCAATTATTCCTTTTTATACTCCTGGAATGACAATTGATGAAATGATTGTTTTAAGTCAGGATTTAGATTATTCTCAAATATTGTCTAATTTACCTTTAAAACAAAAGCAAATTTTAAAATCAAGCTTAGAAGCTAAAAACTTAAGCCAGATTGACTTAAAAGAATTAGCAGAAGATTCAAACTTTGTTCAAATATTAAAAGAAAATGTATCAAGTTTTGATGAAAACGTATTATCTTTAAAAAGACAGGAAATAGGGGAGACCTTTAATATTAAGGTGGATGGCAATGAAACAATGGATCTAATTGTTACAAGGGTTATAAATAGCAAGTTATCGGATTTTATTGGCCCTTATTCTGAAGAAATTTCAATAGGTATTGCTATAGCCTTATTTTTCTTGCTAGAATTTATTGGTAAAATAATGTCTATTTTTGTTATTATGCTATCTAGTTTATTTGTAAAATTTTTAATATCTTTAAATTTAGTTAAAAAAACAAAAAAAATAAAGACTCAATATTTTTTAGAATTATAGGAAATATTTTTTAAAGTTTGGTTTTTTAAATAGATAAACCAAGCTTTATTTATTGCCAAAAAAATAATTATTTGTTAGTATAAAACAAAATAAATTAATCAAAAATTATGCCTAAGAAAAACAAAAAAACAAAAGACACTAAAACTAAGAAAAAAACAAAAAAGAAGTCTACTAAAAAATCTTCTAAAAAGGTTTCTACAAAAAAGAAAACTAAGAAAAAACAAGCCAAAGAAATAATTACAGCTACTGGTAAAAGAAAATCAGCTATTGCTAGAGTTTGGCTTTTATCTCCAGGTAGTGGTGAAATTAAGGTGAATGACAAGAAAGTTGAGGAATTTTTTCCAAATCTTGAAACAAAAAAACTAGTTATTGCACCTTTGGAGGTTTTAAAAAAACAAAAAGATTTTGATTGGAATATTAAGGTTCAAGGCGGTGGATTTAAAGGACAAGCTAGAGCAACTCAACTGGGTATTGCTAGGGCCTTAGAAAAATTTAATTCAGATTGGAGAAAAGAATTAAAAGATGAGGGTTTTTTATCTAGAGATGCTAGGGTTAAGGAAAGAAAAAAACCAGGTCTTAAAAGAGCTAGAAGAGCCCCTCAATGGAAAAAGCGTTAATCTAGGCCTTTTCTTAAATATTCGAGTTATTAATTTTTGCTAACTATGTTTTCAGCCGCTAAAAACAGTTTTTATTTATTTATTGCTTATGTTTATCAAAAAGGGGCCGCCCTTTTTTATTTTATCTTTTTGGCTCGTTATTTAGGGGCGGATAATTTTGGTAAATATACCTTTGCAATTTCCTTTATGACTTTTTTCTCTGTTTTTATGCAATTTGGTCTTTTCAATCTTTTGTCTAGGGAAATAGCTAGAGACAAGAAAAAGCTAAAAGACTATTTTGGCAATATGATGTTTTTTCATATTATTGCCGGGGTGTTTATTTTAGGTATAGCTTATTTGTTTATTAATATAGCTGATTATCCTCAACTTACTAGAATTTTTGTTTATTTATCAGGATTAATGGTTTTTTTAGATACCTTAACCATGTGTATTTATAGGGTTTTTAGAGGTTATCTTAATTTAAAGTATGAGGCAGTTGGGGTTGTGATTCATAAAACAGTAATGATTATATTAGGGCTTTTGTTTATGAAACTAGGCTTAAATGTAGTTTGGATGATATTGCCCTTAGTAATAGCTAGTTTGGCATATTTTATTAATGCTATTTATTTTTTAAAAAAGAAGCTAGGGATTTGGCCTTTGCCTAAATTAAATAAGGGTATTTTAAAAAATATTTTAAAAATTGCTTTACCTTTTTTCTTGGCTGCGATTTTTGGCAAAATTTTTGCTACGGCAGATACTATAATACTTTCTTTTTTAGGGGGAGATAAATATGTAGGTTGGTATATGTCAGCTCAAAAAATTGTCATTGCCTTTTTGCTTTTAATAGCTGGCTCAATAAATGGAGCCCTGTATCCTTCTTTTAGTTATTGGTTTGTTCGATCTAAAGAAAAATTAAGAAAAATTTTTCATAAAGGCTTCTTTTATCTCTTGTTTTTAGGCATTCCTCTGGTGATTGGTATTGTACTTTTATCTAGTCAAATCATTTTATTTATTTATGGAGAGGGTTATATAAAGGCAAGGTTAGCAATGATTATTTTAGCTTGTAGTTTGCCATTTATGTTTTTAGACTATATTTTAGCTAGCCTTTTAAATGCTTGTGACAAACAAAAAACCAATACTATTGTTAAGGGGGTTGGGTCTTTATTATTTATATTACTTAATATTTTTTTAGTACCAATATTATTTCATGTTGGTACTGCAATCTCTCTTTTGGTTAGTTTTGTATTTTTGGTGAGCTTAGAAATTTATTTTGTTAATAAGGTTATAGGAATTAGGGTTAATTATTTATTTATTAAATTTATTTTAATAATTATTGCTGGTTTAACTATGGCTTTAGCGGTTTATTTTTTAAGAAACAAAATTCACGTAGCTTTAAGCGTTGTAACAGGGGCAATGGTTTATGGTGGCACTTCTTATTTGCTGGGTTTAGTAAATAAAAATGATCTTATATTCTTAAAAAAAGTTTTTAATTTTAAAAAGAAATAATTTATGCAATTAGAAATTATAATGTTTAACATGTCTGGCTTTTCTGAATGGCAAAAGGGCATTTCTAATAGAAATTATCAAGTTTTTAAAAAATTAACTGCCCATCCTAATGTAAAAAGAATTATTGCTGTTGATTTTTTACCCTACACCTTAAAAAGAGCAGCTCGTAATTGGCTAGAAAATATTTTATATCCACCCTTATCAGGACAAAGGGGGAGCATTGAAAATGTTTATAAAGGAGCCTTTAGTCGGATGGTGAAAGTTAATGGTTATAATTCAGAGGTATATGTTTTTTCTACTATTAATTCTCTTATTTCAGATAAATTAACTTTTTGGCGTTTAAATAAATTATTAAAAAAAGATATTTTTAAAACTTCTGACAATACTAAAAGAGTTATTTGGTCTTATTTCCCAATGACAGTAGATTATTTTAACAATATTGATAGCGATTTAACTGTTTTTGATGCTGTTGATAATTGGATATATCATGAATCTTTTGGCAAATACAAGGAATTATTAAGGGATAATTATAATACTATTGCTCAAAAAAGTGATTTAATATTTACGGTTTCTAATACTTTGGTTGATTTTTTTAAGAAAATGAAAAGAAAAAATAAAGTTCATTGGATATCAAATGGGATAGAAACTAAAAGGTTTAAGGATGCTAAGCCTTTATCTGGGGATGAGCTGCCATTTAATATTAAAAGACCGATTATTGGCTATATTGGGACAATTCAAAACCGTTTTAGAGTAGACTTATTAGAACATCTTGCAATTAAAAATCCTAATAAGTCTTTTTTAATTGTAGGGCCAATATGGGGCGGACTTAAAATAAAGGATGTTTTATCTTTAAGAAATGTTTATACTACTGGCCGAGTCTCTTATAAAGATGCTCCTCGTTATATTAAAACTTTTGATGCATGTATTATTCCTCATAAGGTAAATCGCTTTGTAACCTATACTAATTCTTTAAAGGTTTTAGAGTATTTAGCTTGCAATAAGCCTGTTGTTTCTACGCCTAGTTCTGGGGTTGAAAGGTTTTCTGACAACATAGAGATAAAAAAAGACAAAAAAGAATTTAATCAAGCCTTGCAAAAAGTTTTAAGCCCGGGTTATAAAAATAAATTAGAAAAAAATAAAAAAAACTTAAGTAAATTTGATTGGAAAATAAAAGTAGATAAAATGGTTAATATTATTTTACAAAATCTAAAATAAAGTTATAATCAAGATGATTTATGCTTAATACAAAAGAAAAAAATAATATAAAACTTTCTATTATTATAGTAAACTGGAATGTTAAGCCCCTTGTTCATCGTTGCATTGGGTCTATTTTTAAGAATTTAAAAAATATTAATTTTGAGATTATTGTTATTGATAATAATTCTCAAGATGGAAGTAAAGATCTTTTAAAAAAATTAAACAAAGAAAGGCAAAGACTGAAAATTATTTTAAATAACAAAAATATTGGCTTTGCTGCTGCCAATAATATGGGTCTTAAAAAAGCAGAAGGGGAGTTTATATTATTTTTAAATCCTGACACAGAAGTAAGACCAAATTCAGTTAAAAAAATGATTAAAAAACTAGAAAGTAATAAAGACATAGGCCTTATTGGTCCCAAAATGATAAGTGTTAGTGGCAAAACTCAGTCTTCTGTTAGAAAATTTCCTAGTGTTTTATCTCAGGCTATTATTTTTTTAAAATTACATCATATTTTTACAAAATTGCCAGTTTTAAAAAATTATTTTCAAAGTGATTTTAATTATGACAAAGAAGCAGAGGTTGAACAGGTAATGGGGGCAGCCATGATGACTAAAAAAGATATTTTAAAAAGAGTGGGTTATTGGGATGAAAGTTATTTTTTGTGGTTTGAGGATATAGATCTTTGTAAAAAAATTAAAGATGCTGGCTGGAAGGTTATATATACTCCAGAAGCTGAGGTTTTTCACCATGGTGGGGAAAGCTTTGACCAGGTTTTTTCTTTAAAAAAACAACGTATTTATAATAAAAGTGCTATTTATTATTTTAAAAAACATTTTTATTTAAATAAATATTGGTTGCTTTTAGTTTTAAACCCAATAAGTATTTTTATTAGTTTTTTTATTCAAATCTTTAATATTTCTAGTAAATATGAACCTCCGACAAATACTTAAGATAAATATTTTTACAAAAGATAATATTAGATATTTAGTTTATGTTTTTTTAGGGCTACAAATGCTTTCAATTATTGCAAGCATATTCCCTTTGCTTTCTTATATTATATTTATATTATTGATCTTTGTTACTATTGTTGTTTCTTGGCAAAAGCTTGAATATGGTTTTTTAATATTAGTGTTTGAGTTTTTAGCTGGTCATGGCGGACATTTGTTTGAATTTATGGGGGTTTCTATTAGATCGGCTATTTTTATAACAATAATGGTAATTTGGTTTTTGAAAAAAATACAAGCTAAGGACTTCTCTTTAAATTCATTTTTAAAATCACCTGTTTTGCTGGGATATGTTTTATTTTTATTTTTTATTTTTTGTGGTTTTTTAAATGGTTTGTTTGCTGGCCATGGGGTTTTGGCTTTTAAGGATTTAATCAATTATTCTTTTTTCCTTTTGCTTTTACCTTTATTAGATTTAGTAAAAAAAGAAGGTTTTTTAAAGCGCTTATTTATAGTAGTAACTGCGGGGATAATAGGCATAGCAATAGAAACTTTTTTTGTATTTTTATTATTTGCTTTTGGCTTTGCTAGGGTTCATGATGTTTTTTATTGGTGGTGGCGAGATACAGCAATAGGTAAGGCTACATTTACAAAAGATAATTTTTTCCGTATTGTGACCCCGGTTCACTTATTTGTTTTGCCTGTTTTTATTACTTATATAAGTTTATTTTTTTCTAAATTTAAAAATAAATTTAAAAAAAAGAAAAGCGTTATTATTTTAGGCCTTCTTTCTAGCTTTTGCCTTTTATTAAATTTTTCTAGAGCATATTTTTTAGGCATATTGTTTGGGGTTATAGCTTTAAAGAAAAATATTAAATTTAAAAAATGGCTTGGGGGCTCTATTTTAATATTTTTGGTAATGATATTACAATTTAGTTTGCTTTTTGGCATTGCCAGTGGAGGCGATTTGTTAGGGGGTAGTGGTTTTTTAGGTAAGCGTATCCAAACTTTAACAAAACCTCAAGATGAATTAAGTTCTTTAACGCGACTTGTTATTTTACCTGATCTTTTGTCAAATATTTATCAATCTCCTATGTTTGGTACTGGCTTAGGGGCAAAGGTTGGTTACCCCGACCCTTTATCAGGAGAGTATAAGCACACCTTTCATATTGATTGGGGTTATTTAGAAATTTGGTTAGAGCTAGGATTTTTGGGTTTAATAGTATATTTTTCTCTTTTAATAATGATATTTTTTAAAGGACTTGAAAAAGCAAAAAAAGCAGTTGATCCTTTTAAAAAGCGACTTTTTATTGGAATTTCTGCTGGCCTTTTAGCTTTGTTTGTAGCTAGCCTTGGAGGTCCCTTTTTATTCCATCCTTTGGGAATTTTGTATATAATTATTAGTTTAGCTTTGGTATTATAATGGCAAAATTATCTATTCACATTGTAACTTTTAATAGCAGGCAATTTATAAAATATTGTCTTGATTCTTTATTTAAAAGTGATTTTAATGATTATCAAGTTTTTGTAATAGATAATAATTCTTGTGATGGTGGTCTAGATTTTATTAAAGAAAATTATTTAAAAGAAAAAAAAGATAAAAAACTTTTTTTAATTCAAAATAAGGAAAACAAAGGATTTACAGGGGCTCATAATCAAGCTCTTAATCTAACTGACTCAGAATTTGTTTTAGTTTTAAACCCGGATACAATACTTGAGTCAGATTTTTTAACTAAAATGGTAGGTTTTATGGAAAAGGAAAAAAAGGTAGCTGCGGCAACCGGCAAAATGCTTAAGGCCCGATTAAAAGATTTTGAATTAGAGCAAGTTGAGAAAACAAATTTAATAGATACTACTGGTCTTAAGGCTTTAAAGTCTGGCAGGGTTTTAGATAGGGGAGAGGGGGAAGAAGATAGGGATCAATATAAAAGTGGTCAGGTTTTTGGTGTTTCCGGAGCTTGTGCTTTTTATAAACGAAAGGCTTTAGAAGAAGTCAAGATGAAAAATGGAAACAGTTGTGAGTATTTTGATGAAGACTTTTTTGCCTATAAGGAAGATATAGACTTATCCTGGAGGTTAAGGCTTTTTGGTTGGAAGGTTAAATATTTTTCTAATGCAAAAAGTTATCATTTTAGAGCTGGGTCTTCTTTAAAAAACCGCTTTAAAAAACCGGCCCTAATTCAAAAGTGGTCTTATAGAAATAATTTATGGATGCTTTTAAAAAATAGTTTATTTTTATGTTTTATGTCTCGTATTTTTCATGTTTTATGGTATGAGTTTTGCAAAAAGATTTACTTTTTAATAACTAGGCCTATATTGTTTTTTAAAACTATTATCTCTTTATTGAAAAAAATGAAAAAAATGTTAAAAAAAAGAAAATATATAATGAAGAATAAAAAGATTGATATAGATGATATTTGTTCTTGGTTTAATAATTAAGTTTATGGTTTCTATAATTATAATTAGCTACAATCAAAAAGAATTATTGGAAAGATGCATTAAAAATATTTTTAAAATTAATGTTAAGCCCGAGTTTGAGGTTATTGTGGTAGATAATAATTCTAAAGATAAGACTAGAAAATACTTAAAAGGCTTAAAAAATGATAAGCTTAGTGTTATTTATAATGACAAGAATCTTGGTTATGCTGCTGCCAATAATCAGGCTATAAAAATTTCTAAAGGTGATGCAGTGCTGCTTTTAAACCCTGATGTTAAAATGTTGCCCAATTCAGTTTCAAAGTTATATGATTTTTTAAAAAATAATGAAAATGTAGGTATGGTAGGGCCACGTCTTTTAAACCCTGATGGCTCAACACAAAATTCTTGTTGTCGTTTTCCTAAAATTTACACTCCGATTGCTAGGAGAACCTGCTTAGCAAAATTACCTTTTTTACAAAAAGAATTAAATCGTTATTTAATGAAAGATGTTGATCATGAAAAAAACCAAGAAGTAGATTGGATGATTGGAGCTTGTTTAATGATTAAAAAGGAGGTTTTAAAGAAAATAGGTTATTTAGATGAAAGATATTTTTTATACTTTGAAGACGTAGATTTAGCTAGGCAGATTAAAAAATTAGGTAAAAGCGTTTATTATCTTTCTGATGTAAAAGTTGTCCATGATCACCAAAGATTATCAGCTCATAAGGGTGTTTTCTCTAAGGTGGTAAGGATTCATATTTTAAGTGGTATAAAATATTTTTTAAAGTGGGGATTGACTAATTAGTATTTTGCTTTTATAATAAAAAAAGATTCGGGGGTCGTCTAATGGCAGGACAGGGGCTTTTGGTGCCTCTAATGAGGGTTCGAATCCTTCCCCCCGAGCTTTTATTTTTAATAAACAAAACTGAGAAAATTATCATTCTCAGTTTTTTATATTTGCATTTGAAATATTCATTATTATCTGTTATAGTTCAAGCAATAAGTATTTAAATTATATGAATAAAGAAAAATTTAATTTAGAAAAGCCTAAAAAAGAAGCTAAAAAACATGAAAGAAAATCTATTTCTCTTGTAAATGAATTAAAAATAGACAGTAAAGAAGACCGAGAAGATTTACCTCCTGAAGAGGTAGAGGCTTATTTTTGGAAGAATTTATATCAAGAAAAGCTTGATGAGATTAAAGATGATGAGGAATTTAAAAGAGTGGTCATTAAAAAAATAAAAGAATATATTAAAGAAGGCAAAAATGGTAGCGGCTATCGTGCTAATTGGGCTCTTCGAAGCATCTTTTCTGTGAAAGATTTAAAAATTTATAAAAAAGAAATTAAGGAAAAGCTTGATGAGATTAAAGACGATGAGGAATTTAAAAAAATAGCTATTAAAGACTTAGAAATTGATATAAGATTATTTAAGAATAGTGACGGGCCAAAAGTTAAATGGGCTCTTTATAGTATTTTATCAATGAAAGATTTGGAAATTTATAAAAAAGAAATCAAAGAGAAAATAAATGAAATTAAGAATGATGGGGAATCTAAAAGTGTAGTTATTAAGGGGTTAGAAAGCAATATTAAAGAAGGCCAAAAGGGTAATGGCGTAGGTGCTAGCTTGGCTCTTCGAACTATTTTCTCTATGGAAGAATTAGAAATTTATAAAAAAGAAGTTAAAGAAAAATTAAATAAGATAAAAAATAGTGAAGATTTTAAAAAGGCAGTCATTAAATATTTAGAAAATGATATTAAGGAAGGCAAAAATGGTAATGGTGCAAATGCTGGTTGGGCTCTTTGGACTATTTTATCAATGAAAAATATATCTGAGCATTGGCAAAATATAGTAGATGAAAAACAAATTCAAAAGGCAAGAAAAAATCAGAAAAAAGATATTCCCAAAAGACCAGAGATGAGATAAAATTTATTAATTAAGAAAAATTTAGTTAATGTCAATTAAGTTTAGAATATTTATTTTTTATAAGATCATTAAAAGAGGTTGTTAAAAAATAAAATGAGATGCTTAAAAATAACATCTCATTTTTTTATTTTATTGTATGGATTAAAAGAATCCAATATAGATTTAATAAGCTTTATTTTTTCTTCATCTTGCCAAAGCCCATTACATACAAAGGAATTTCATATTTTGTTAAGTCCAAGGTTTTTATTAAAAGATCGTCTACAAATCCTCCAACACAACAGCAACCAATTTTTTCTTGAGTACAGGTAAATTCTATGTTTTGGGCCATATGACCAGCTTCAATAAAAGAATAGGGGTAGGCCTTATATCCATATTTCACTTCTTGTCTTGATATTACTGAGGTAAAAATAATAGCAGCCGAAGGATTATGAAGGGCAAAGGAAACTATTTTGTTTTCTTTTTTTCTAAAATTCTTTTTTAAAAGTAGCTCAAGAGAATTTTCTTTTATATTATAGTGATAAGCTCCAGGTACAAGCCCCTTAACATTAAAGGAGATGAGATAAGTTTCTACTGGGAATCTAGCACCGCCAGATGGATAGGTTCTTTTATGAGGTCTTCTTTTAAGGTCTAATATTCTATTGCTTCTAAGAATAATTGCTAGATCTTTAAAAGAAAGAGGTTCTTTTTTAAACTCTCTTGTTGATTTCCTATTTTTTCTTAATTGATTTAAGGTTTTTTTGCTTTTATTTTCTCTTTTTGAAACATCAGGTAAGGGGAACGAGGGGAGGCGAGGGTAGGCTTTGAAAAAAGCATGACGATAAGCAACAGGAGGATCTTTTATTTCTCCGCCAGGGTCAGTAATCTTGGTTTTATTATAGAAATTTTTAATATCTTTTATTTTCATGATATAGGATGAGGTTTTAATTTTTTATCATATTTTAGTTCACCAAAGTGCTTGCTATAAAGGGCTCGAGCTTTTTCATCTAAGTATAAAGGATGAATCTCGGGAATAATTACCTTTTTCCCTTCAAAGCCGGCTTTTTTTAATTCTGGAAGAGTCATGTCTGCACTAAAAATATTATAGCCTCTTTTTTTAATTTTATTTATAGCTTGTTTTAAGGTAGTATTTTTTTTAATTAGTTTTTTGTAGCTAATTTTATTTGAACTTTTTAGCCAAAAGTCTAAATACTTTATTTTGTCAGTAGAGTACCAATAAAAAAATCTTTTAGTCATAGAATCAACCTCATCTTCTTTTGGTAGGGAATCAAGATGAAATTTTTCAATAAGTCTACTCACACCTCTCCATTGAAAAGATTCTAACAAGGCCCCTTTAATAGCTTCTTTAAAGTCAAAATTAGAGCTAGCCCCAATACAAACTGCTGGGCCAATTTTGGTTCTATCTAGGGTAACCACAAGACAGCTGGGAATCTCTAAATCATTGGTCATGTCAAATATATAGGGCTCTAATTGGTAGCGTTCTAGGTATTTAATTATTTTTGTTATTTCTTCTGGTAGGTCTGTTATTCGAGGTAATTGTTTCTTTTTAATATAAGCAGAGGTTGAAGCGTCTCTTTCAATTGATTCAAGAAATCCGGTTTTAAAAGCATGGTTGTTTTCAGCAGGGCCAAGAGCGGCACCAGTGCTAATCATTTCTCTTCGAATGGGGAGCTCGTTTCTAAATTTTGAGCTAAGAAAAACTAAATGAGCCGGGATAAAGGTTTTTTCTCCATTAGAAATATTTTTAACTGGCCACCAGCAATATTTTTCTTTTTTGATTTTTTCTAGAAATTCTTTTTTGTCTTTAAATTGTTCTTTAGAATAGCAGCAAAACAATTCTGGATTAACAAGTTTATTTTTATTATCAATATATCGGGAAACAAAAAAATCCCCTTCATTGGGGTTGAATAAACATAGTCGTTCTAAAAATTCGCCAGCTGATTTAACTTTAGCTACTATTTCTTTGGCGTCAAAACCACTACCAAATTGATTAGTAGTATAATATTTTTTTTTAGCCTTTTCACTTGGGAAACAAGAGAAGCAGGGCATTTTAGGCTCATCAGTTAGGTGAATAATTTCTTCAGGCCCATTTATTAGATTAGTGCTATCTAAATCCCTTAAAAACTCATGGAAGTTTCTTTTTTTCATAAGTATTTATGTCTTAAAAGAAAAATTTTCAAATCAAATTGTTGCTTATTACTTAATGGGCGTTTTTACAGCTTTGAGTAGCACAAGAAGCGTGATTACCAACAGCTGTGTTAATGTACTTTTCTAATCTTTTCCCAGAAACATTTTTTTCTTCCATTAAAACATGGTAAGGAGCATTTTCTATACTAGAGGTTGCGGTAAGTAAGTCACCTAAAATTACTTTTTGACCCTGGGTCTTAAGTTCGTTTTTCATAAAAAATTGTTTTATTTTTATTAATAAAAAAACCAATGACCTTTTCGGTTTTATTATAGAACTATTATTTTTTTTGTCAACTAGATTTAGGGTTAGGTTTTAATGGGCTAGTTTTAATTGCTTTAAAAAGAAAATGGTTATAATGTGTATTAATTGTTTATAGCAAAAAACCACCCTAAAAAGGGTGGCTTTTTGTTTTTTAATGTAATGAATTAAGCTTTTTTTACTTGAGTAGCAGCAGGGCCTTTTGGGGTTTCTTTAACCTCAAAAGTTACGCTGTCACCTTCGCTTAATTCGCTGAAATCAACTTCTGCTAATTCACTAGCGTGGAAAAAGATGTCATTATCTTGTCCTTCGCTAGTAATAAAACCAAAGTTTTTGTCAGTCAATTTTTTGATTGTACCTTCCATGTTTTATAATGCGTTAGCTAATAAAATAAGAAACTCGACTATACTTCTTACGATACTTTTAAATATCTTTGATTTGAGTATAACATGTTAAAAAATAAAAGCAATAGCCTGCCTGTCAATAATTATTTTAATTGTTATTCTAAGCAAAAAATTGTTTTAAGAACCCTTTATTGTGAGACATTGACAGTTTTTTATTAATATGTTTTTATAAACATAACCCTAATAATTACAAATTATTTTGTCTAATAATTTTTATTTAAAAATAAAAGGGGATAAATAATAAATTAAAATAAAAATCTTATGCTTAGAAAACAATCCTTGTTAGTATTAGTAGTAATTTTAATTGTTTTGTTGGGCGCTCTTTTTATATTAAACCAAAAAGAGGCATCAAAAGATTCTCCAGAGCCTAGTCAAAACAATGGTGATCTTTTCACAATTGAAGAGTCAGGAGCTATAGCAAAAAATTGGATTGAAAACAATGCTCCAACCTACAAATTTGATGGTCAAAATTTAAAACTTAAGGATTCTCATGAAATTGGTTTAAAAGAGATTAATCCCAATGTTGAAGAAGGGGACGAATCTAAATGTGAAGATTGTTATGAGTTTGTTTTTGATTTTTCTTCTAGACAAGCAGGTTATGGAAACAGAGAAGGAGAAATGTTAGCTCAAGTTATTACTCCCCATACCATAAAAGTTAGAGTAGAAAGTGGGGAAGTAACCAGGGCAGTTACTGATGAAAAATATGATGAACTGAATCAAGAAATGCTTCAAAAAGAAACCTCTATTAATAAAGAAGATGTTAGAGCCTATATTGAAGAAAATATCTCTGACTTAGCACCAGAGCAAGCTGTTTTAGGTGGTAATTTTTATGTTAACAAGATGATATTTTTGTCTGAAAACAATGTTTTAGTCCAGTACGAAGATGGTCACAAGGCTTATGTTGGCAAAGCAGAATATGCTTTAAGTGGAGATAATATTAATATTAAAAACTTTGAAAACGTTGATCTTGATGTTAGCCAAGTAGTTGAAATTAATTTTACTGAAACTGGTAATATTACTCTTGATAATGATGAAAATGCTCAATTGGTATATGAAAAACCAGGTGCCCCAGCCTTAACTAAAAATATTAATTTTAATGAAAGTATTACTTGTTATAATTTTGAGGCTAATTCTTTGGTTCAAAAAAAATGTGAACAAGTTAATTGGGAAGAAGGCGACAGGGTAAAGGTTTTTGGCGTAGAAACAGATAATGAATTCCAAGCTAATTTTATTGTTTTCTTAAAGTAAAAAACAATAAAACAAACTTAAAATATTAATAAAGGGAGTATTAAGTTACTCCCTTTTATTTTTAAATATCTTAAAATAGGCTTGACAAAAGAGTATTATTTGTTATATTAAAAACTAGTTATTTAAATTTAAACACAAAAAAGGAGGAAAAGATGGTTAATAAAATTAGAATATTCGCGGTATTCTTTTTTCTAATGTTTGTTATAATTGCTTGTCCTTATTACATTGAAGAATCAAAGCCAGAAGTAAGGCCTAAGGTGATTGAGAAAAATCATCAAATCGATTCTTTGAAAATCGAAATGCAATCATTGAGTCATGAAAATGAC
>Ga0102926_1001057_pt1 | contig 16336 bp, 13 predicted proteins | sample SalPonR1_A_D2_MG_FD_78173 | JGI IMG/M metagenome (GOLD analysis project Ga0102926, IMG submission 78173) | Salt pond soil microbial communities from South San Francisco under conditions of wetland restoration - Salt Pond MetaG R1_A_D2_MG | ecosystem: Environmental > Aquatic > Marine > Intertidal...
CGTTATATAATAAAGTAAAAAAAGTAAATGATAGTGGTGAGAGTGATGAAGCTTTAAGCTCTAAATTAATTGAATTAGGAAAAAGAGATAAAAATTCTTTAATATTAATTGCATTATTAATAACTCTTAGAAAATTAAAAGCAAAATAGCAGAAAAAGCAATTAGTATTATTAATGAAAAAAGATAATACTAGTTGCTATTTTTATGACCAAATTATTACTCAATATTATATTCTTATATCTATAATTGTTTTATTTTTTTTTAGTTATAATAATAAAGCTATCCTTTATAAGCCAATTGTTTTTATTTTAATTTCATTTTTAATGATTTCAATTTTATATGCATTAAATGCAAGATTTATTTATATTTTATTTATATCTTTTGTGTTTTTTTTCTATTTGATAGTCTTAAATATTAATTCAAATAGGGCTTTTTATCCTTCTTTTAATCCAAAAGATATTACTAGAATAGAGGGATATGTAATTAAAGATCAAATCAGTACTAAATCAGATTCATTATATATAAAAATTAATTGTAATAAAGGGTATTTAAAAGATGGAACAATTGTAAGTGTAAAAGGGCAGATTCCTATATTACTAAAGGATGATTACAATTTATTATATCGAACGCCAATTTTAGCTGATGTCAAATATAATGAAGATATTAATTTATATAAAGCTAAAGCGATAAAAGTATTATCAAAAAATAGCAAACTTAGTGATTATGAAAAGAACTTATTATTTAATATTAGAGATAATAGATATTATTTAATTGAAAAAATAAAAACTTATTTAAAATGTCCTTTAGCTAGAATGTTAATATTAGGCAGAAGTGATCAAGAAGGTTTTATTTATAAAGAATATGCTCTAAAATTAGGATGTGCCCATTTATTAGCTTTATCAGGTATGCATTTATCAATAATATCAATGTTTTTTATTTTCTTTTTCTCTCACTTTTTATCAAGAAAAAAAGCAAAATTTTTCTCTCTTTTTGTTCTTTCTTTTTTTATATATATTACAGGATTAATTCCAAGTTTAGTTCGAAGTTATATAATGTATATACTAAGTATTTTTAATTTAAAAATATTTAAAAATAGTGAAATTGTTTTGTTGTTTTCTGCAATAATACAAGCTTTAGTTTTTCCCTCTACCTTTATTAGTGCGGGGTGCCTTTTTAGTTATGGGGCACTTAGTGCAATTTTTATATATTCATCAATTTATGATATCAAAAATAAATTATTAAATATCATATTAACAACTGTATTTGCAATATTAATAACATATCCCCTATCTCTTTCTTTAGGTGGAAATTGGTGTATTTTTTCTATTATTCTAGCTCCTTTATTAACTATATTTATCACTTTTGAGATGATAATAGCTCTTAGCGTTGTTTTAAATTCTGTAATAATTGATTTCAATAATTACTATAATTTTAGACATTTTCATACAATAATTGAAGCTGTTTTAGAGTTGGTTACAAATATTATTAGAGAAATAAATTTTTATTTGCAAAGAATTATGCATTACAATGAAAGATTGATAAGAGAAATATTTAATAAATTTGATTTTTTTATTGAGAAAATGCCAAAAACTCTAATTACTTATAAAGGTTATCTTATCTTTGCCCTAATAGTATTGACCTCAACAGTTTGGTATTTGTATTCTAGAGGCAGTTTTAAAATCAGGAGCAATACAATAAATGAGTTGGGATTTCCAATACGAAAGTAAAAATGCAATTGTTGAATTATTAGAAAGAAATGAATTAGCAATGAGTAAAAAATTTGGTCAAAATTTTTTACTATCAGAAGAAGTTAGAAAAAGAATAGTTTCATATATGAATCTTTCTAAGGATATGAAGGTTTGGGAAGTTGGTCCAGGTATTGGAGCAATTACAAAATTAATATTAGAAAAAGATGTTTATTTGAGTGCTTTTGAAATAGATCATGGGTTTTGTCGTCTTTTGGCAAATCAAGCCTTTGAAGATGAAAGTAAGTTTAGACTTATTGAAGGAGATGCACTAAAAACAACAATTAGAACTTTCAAAGAAGAGGGAATCCCTGATGTGATTTCTGGTAATTTGCCATATAACGTTGGAAGTGTTTGTATAGCTAAATTATTAGAAAATAAATGCCATCCTAAACTTATGGTATATACTCTCCAAAAAGAAGTTGCTCAAAGATTATGTGCTAATAGTGGATCTAAATTATATTCCTCATTCTCGATACTTGCTCAAATAGATTATAATGTAAATATTGTTATGGATATTAATAATCAAGCCTTTTATCCAGTTCCAAATGTTGTAAGTAGTGTAGTTGAAATGAGAAAACGTAAAACACCTTTAGTCGATGATGATATTAGAGATACCTTTATTATGGTAGTAAGAGATCTTTTTTCAAAAAGAAGAAAAACTATAAAAAATAATATTATTAGTGGGAAGTGTGGAAAGTTATATGATAAAGATTTATTAATTAAATCTATTGAAAATACTGGTATTTCTCTTCAAGCTAGGGCAGAAAAATTAAGTGTTAAGGATTTTATAAAAATTTCTAATGAAATTTTTTCATTAAAATAGATTTTTGTCTCTCCTTTTACCTTATGACAAAACTAGCTTTGTTATTAATTATTTATCAGTAAAGAAATTATAATATTATTTAGCTAAAAAAGATTATTTTTTAAATTATAAGATAAAAACTATTGTCAGAATATACTTCATTAGTTATAATATAATTGCTTATTTGAAGAAATATATAGTAATTAGGAGTGTCGTAGTGAGAAAAATGATTACACTTATGGCTTCTTTATTGATTGTAGCTCCTGCATTTATTTTGGCTGTAGGAAGTGTTTAAACCTTTAATTTTGAGTTATGATTAATGAAGATTTAAATTAAGTAATGAATTTTACTTAATAAGGTTTTAGGCATAATTAATAGGGGAAATTAATTATTAAACTAGAGGGACGAATTTTCGTCCCTTTTTTGTTTGTGAGAGCTTATATTTGAATGTTTTTATAATTAGGCTATTAAGAATTTATTTAAAAAAACCTCTTTAATTAAACTTAACTAAAGAGGTTTTTTATATTTAAATATAAATATTTATTAATTTAGTGTTGCTGCTTGAGCTAATGTTATAGCACTTGTTACTACAATATCTTCAACACTACATCCTCTTGATAAATCAGATACAGGTCTTGCAAAACCTTGAAGAATTGGTCCATAAGCTTGAGCGCCAGCTAAGCGTTGAACAAGTTTATATCCAATGTTTCCAGCTTGAAGATCAGGGAAAATAAGAGTATTTGCTTCTCCTGCTACATTAGAACCTTTTGCTTTAAATTTACCAACTTCTTTAATAATTGCAGCATCTAATTGTAACTCACCATCAACAGCTAAGTTAGGACATTTTTCTTGTACCATTTGTGTTGCTTGTTGTACTTTTTCAACTAAATCACCTTTAGCAGAACCTTTTGTAGAATAAGATAAAAGAGCTACTTTTGGTTCAACTTCTAAAAAAGTTTTACATGAATCGGCAGATGCTTCTGCAATTGATGCTAATTGTTCAGCACTTGGATTAGGAATTGTAGCACAATCTCCAAAAATAAATGAACCGTTTGCCCCTAAATCAGTTTTATCAGTTGCCATTACAAAACAACTTGAAGCAATTTTGATTCCAGGTTTGCATTTGATAATTGTAAAACAAGCTTTTAATACATCCCCAGTAGTATTTAAAGCCCCAGCTACCATTGCATCGCTATCTTTTAATCTTGTCATCATAGCACCCCATTTTAGAGGTTCAATTATTTGTTTAAAAGCATCTTCTTTGCTCATTCCTTTATGCTTTCTTAATTCATAATATTCATTAGCATAAGATTCTCTTTTTTCACTTACTTCTGGATCAAGTAAAGTTAGTGAAGATAAATCGACACCTAATTCTTTTGCTTTTGATTTTATTTCTTCAACTTTTCCTAATAGAGTAACAGATTTTGCTAACTTTTCTTCCATTACTTTTTGAGCGGCTTTTAAAGTTCTTTCTTCAGATCCTTCAGGAAGAACTAAGTTTTTTTTAGCTGCTTCAGCTTGCATTTTCATCTTTTGTGCAAATGTCATTATATATCTCCTACGATTTAACAGTCATTATTGCTATATTAACATAAGCAATATTATTGATAAATTACTTTTACATTCCTTTATTAAAGATTTTAGTGAAAATATATGATAATTGGATTATTAATTATGGGTTTATGTTAAAAATATTACTTTTTTGTTATATTATTTTTGTTAGTATAGATATAAATAATCAAATATTCTTAAAATTTCAAATATTATAATATAAAGAGAATGATTGATTATTGAAAATTTGGATTTAGATAGGATAATAATATGTAAATCATTTTTTTCGATATAAATAAAATTTGTATTTTCAATAAAAAGTATATCTTTATTTTTGTTTTCATCTTGAACTATATGTTTTTAATGATGTATCTTTTCCATAATAAGGATGAGATAGTTATTATGAATATTGGTGTATATGGATTAGGTAGATTTGGTGCATTTTGGGCAAAAGAATTAGCTAAACATAATGATTGTGAAGTATTAGGCTATAGTAGACATAAAAAAGATAATATTGAAGGTGTAAAACAAGTTAGTGAAGATGAATTAGTAACTTGTTGTGATATTATTTATTTCTGTGTAGCTATAAGTTCTTTTGAAGATGTGATTAAATCCATAAAAGATAAAATAAAAAAAGGGACTGTAATTGTAGATACTTGTTCAGTAAAAGTGTATCCAGCAAAAGTTATGAGAGAAAATCTAGCTGATGGTGTATATTCTATAGCAACACATCCAATGTTTGGCCCCGATTCAGGTAAAAATGGGGTAAAGGGTTTACCTCTTGTTATTTTTCCTATATCTTGCCCTAAAGATATTTATAATAAAATTTTAGATAATTTTAAATCTTGGCAGCTTGAAGTTTTAGAAATGTCTCCTGATTCCCATGATAGAGAAGCTGCTTGGTCGCAAGGGATTACTCACTTCGTTGGAAGAGTTTTAGATGAACTTGCCCTTCAACCTACAGAACTTGCAACAACAGGTTATAGAAGGTTGATGTCAATTGTTGAACAAACCTGTAACGACCCTATTCAATTGTTTCATGATTTACAAAAATATAATCCTTATGCAAAACAAATGAGAATGGGATTAAAGGGATCTTTAGATTATGTTATGCAGGACTTAGTATCCCAGGAGGACTAGGTGAGAGTTTGTGTTTATACATTAGGTTGTAGATTAAACCAATGTGAGAGTGAAGGAATAGCTGATGCTTTTGCAAAAGATGGGTTTTCAATTGTAAATGATAAAGAGTCAGCAGAAATATATATAGTTAATACCTGTACTGTAACAAGTAAAGCAGAGCAAAAAGCAAGAAGAATGATTAGAAAATTTGCAAAAATTGGTATTTGCGTTGTTACGGGGTGTTATGCTCAATTAAATGCTAAAGATATTCAATCTCTTGCTGATGATATTATAGTAGTTCCTTTGTCCAAAAAGGCTCATTTATTAAAATTACCAAATCATATTAATGCCGCCCTTCAAAGTGGAATGAATCTAAAAAATGCTATTAGTACTTTTGTAGATGAAGATGCTTCTGTTTTTGATTATGCAGCAGCTTCTTTTTCATATCACAATAGAGCTTATTTAAAAGTTCAAGATGGCTGTGACAATAATTGTTATTTTTGCAGAGTGCATATTGCTCGAGGAAAAGCTGTTAGTCTAGATAGTGATATAGTTGTACAAAGAGCTCTTGATTTAGAAAAACAAGGTTTTAGTGAAATAATGTTAACGGGTGTTAATTTAACTATGTATGATCATCAAAATGATGGTCTTGGTGGATTAATTGAAAAATTATTAAAAGTATTAGGTCCTAATATTAGACTTAGATTATCTTCTCTTGAAGCAGATCATGTAGATGATAGATTATTAAACACACTTAAAGATCCTAGAATGCAACCCCATTTTCATATTCCTGTTCAAAGTGCATCAGATGTAGTACTAAAAAGAGTAAATAGAAAATATGATAAAGCTCATTTAACATATATAGTTGAAAGATTAAAATCGGTTAAAGATGATCCATTTATTGCAGCTGATATAATAGCAGGGCTTCCTGGAGAGGGAGAAAAAGAATATAAAGAAACTTATGAATTCTTAAAAGAATATGGTTTTACACAACTGCATGTTTTCCCTTTTTCTCCTCGTCCTAACACAGCACTGTATAAAGCAAAAGATAAAGTTCCTGAGTATCGAAGAGATGAGAGAGCTAAAGAACTTAGATCCTTATCAAATAATCTATATGAAAATTATCTAGAGAGACAGCTAAATAAAGAGTGTGAAGTCGTTCTTCAAAAGAGAAAAAATGGAGAATTTACTGGAGTAACAGGAAATTATATTGATGTAATAGTAAAAGACACTCCACTTTTTGCCTCTCCTGGTATGTTATTTAAAGCAAGATTTAGTGATATTGAATCTAAAAAACCTATTGTTGAAATATTTGAATAAATACTAAAATATTTTTTAAAAACGGAAGCTACAATTTGTATATGATTTATTTTTTTATGTTACATACAACAAAATCCAAATACTGGAGTAAGTTACCTTTAATTAATATCTATCCACTCTTTTGCTAATTGTTTATAATTTAATGATTTAATATTTTTTTGTCTTTATTGTTTCTATATAATTAGAAGGCTATCCAATTATTTGGAAATAGTTGTCTTGAAAATTTTCTTTAAAAATAGAGGTTAATACTTCAATAAAAATTTCTTAAATTTTTATTAGAAATGAATATATTTTGTCCAAAATCAGTTGTTATATTTGTGTTGTTAGTATCCATATATGCTATATAATTATTTTAATGATTTATACCAATTAAAAAGTTTTTCCTTTTGGTTTGCATAATCATTTTTAACATTTAGACAATCACAAATAGATATTATATTAGGATTATTGTCTAAAGCCTTTTTAAAGTTTTTTACTACATTTTTATGACCACCTTGATGAGTATAAAAAAAAGCTAATTTTTTATCATTAAGGTTTGTTCTTTTTATAAAAGAATAAATTGTAGGAACGATGCTTCCTGCCCAAACTGGGGATGCTAAAATAATTGTATCGAAATCATCTAAATTAGATTTTAGTTTTTTTAATTTAGGTTTTTTCTTTGATATAACTTGGAAACCTCCTAGTGCATATTTTAGAAAACCTTTTTTATTAAATTCTTTTATAGGATCAATCTTTTCAATCGATAATTTATAAGTTGTAGCTAGATCTATTGCCAATTTTTCAGTATTTCCTTCATAAGAAGAATAAAGAATTAATGTTTTACTCATTTGTACCTCTTAACTTATTATAACATACAAGATTAAAAAATGTGATTATTTTTTCTTATGTATATTAACAGTTTTTTGTATATATAAAACTTTTTATTTTATCCTTGGTTAGAGCCATTTTAATTAACAATTACAAGTAATATATTGGTTGCTTAATAAAAGGGATATGATTTTAATTTATATTATAATAAAATTATGATACAATATAATTATAGTTAAAAAATAAAATATTAAGAATTTTATGAATGTGATATAGGAGTATTAATAGATGAAAAAGGTATATATGTATTCAAAAATGAATCAAATAATATCTAAAGATCATATGGTTTTATTATATGATAATACTGAAGTTGATAACGATTCTAATATTGATGTTATCGTAGCCTATATTCTTTCACGAATAGAAAGAAATGAAAAATGCCTTTATATTCAAGGGGATTTAAATACACAATTAATTCTTGATAAATTAAATAAAGCTATTGATTTAGAATCTGTTTTAGAAAAACAAAAACTATCTATATTAACTAAAGAAGATGCTTATTCTAAAGAAGGTTCTTTTAATGCTAGAAAAATGATTGATTTGATAAAAGTATTATCAAATGATGCTATTAAGGCTGGTTTTAATGGATTAGCTATAACAGGTGAGCTTAGTTGGATTTTAAAATATCCTGATGGCTTTTCTAGAATTATGGAGTATGAATATTTACTTAATGAAGAAATATTTAGTTCCTATCCAGTTTCTGCAATTTGTAGGTATAATATTGATAAATTCTCAAATGCGATGATAAAAAATATTATAGAAGTACATCCTATAATAATTTATAAAGGAAGTATTCATGAAAATCCGTTTTATTTTGAAGTAGTAAATTCCAATAATTTAGATATTGATAAGTTTCAGGTTGATTCTATGCTTAAAGCGATAGAAAAGTTTACTTTTACAAAAAGTAGATTTCGCTCAGAGCTTGAAATTAAAGAAAAGCAATATCAAGAACTTCAACTTAATGTATTAAAGAATATGATAATTACTTTAACTGATTTTCTAGAGGTTCATGATATTTATACAAAAAAACATAGTCAGAAAGTAGCTAATTATGCAAAAGAAATAGCTATTGCTATGAATTTTAGTGAGTATAGTATAAATCAAGTATATTATTCAGGACTTGTTCATGATATTGGCAAAACGCTCATACCAAAAGATATATTAAATAAAAATGGAAAATTAAATGATGAAGAATATTCAATAGTTAAAGAGCATCCATTTAATGCTTATAAAGCTTTAGCTAAAAATAAAGAATTAGAAAATATTGCAAATATTGTTTTAGAGCATCATGAAAGGTGGGATGGTTTTGGCTATCCAAATCATGTAAAAGGGGAAAATATTAATATTGAAGCTAGAATTTTAGCTCTAGCTGATACTTTTGATGCTATGACTTCTAATAGACCTTATAGAAAAGCTTTTACCAAAGAATATGCTATTAAAGAAATTAAGGATAAAGCAGGAACACAATTTGATCCAACAATTGCAAAAGTTGCAGTTGAAAATGTTTTTACTAAATTAATATAATTTTATTTTGATAGAGGTGTAAATGGAAAATAAAACTAAAGTATATTTAAGAGAAGGAAAAATAACAAAAGAAGTTTTGATTAAAAATCAAAGTATGCCTAATATTAGTGATGAGATAATGAATAAATGGCAGAGAATTATTAATATAATGGCCAATATTTTACAAGTTCCAGCTGGTTTGATTATGCAAATCACAAATGATTCTATGGTTGTTTTTTTAAAAAGTCAAAATAAAGATAATCCTTATCCTGATGGAGGAAGTGATAAATTAGGTCATGGATTATATTGTGAAACTGTAATTGGCTCTAATAATGAATTAATAGTTGAAAATGCACTAAATAATAAAGAATGGAGTGATAATCCAGATGTTAAATTAAACATGATTTCTTATTATGGCCTTCCAATACACTGGCCAAATAGTGAATTTTTTGGAACTATTTGTGTTTTAGATAATAAACCTAAAAACTATTCAAATGATTATAAAAATTTATTGAATGAATTTAGAGAAGCTATTGAAACAGATTTGAAAACACTTGTTTATGAAAATAAATTAAAATATTATGCAAATATGGATTTATTAACATCTTCTTATAACAGAAATAAAATTGAAAGAATATTAGAAAAGCAATTTTATAATTGTAAAAATGAAGATTGTAAATTTGCTATTTCAATTATGGATATTAATCAACTCAAAAAGATAAATGATGAAAATGGTCATATTATGGGAGATAAAATTATAAAAACTTTTGCTAATAGTTTTAAATCTAGAATAAGTGAAGAATGTAGTTTTGGAAGATGGGGGGGCGATGAATTTGTATTAATTTGTCCTAATCATGACAAAAAAACATTACAAAAAAAATTAGAAGAGATTTTTTCTTTAATAACTGATGAGATGAAAGCTGTTATACCTTATTCAAGTTATTGTTTTGGTTGTGCAGAAAATAAAAAAGAAGATGATGATTTTCAAAATATATTAACTAGAGCAGATGATGATTTATATAAATGGAAGCGTGAGTTGAAAAAAAATCAATATAAAGATTTTTAAAATTAAAAGATTTTTTCCAAAAAAAATAGATATAATTTATTTGTAAAATGGTTTTAAGGGATTTTAATTTTTTGAGGAAAAAATAATAGTAAGTCAGGATTTTATACTTTAAGTTTGCTAATATAATATAAATAATAAAGTAAGTTTTGAAGCTATTTATATTTTTTTTTATTAGATTTGATAGATTAGCTTAAAAAGATAGTATCGCCTATATTATTGAATTATTTATAGTAAATCTTTTATATTAATTTCATCAAAATTGTTAATATAAAAGTTTGTTTCTTTTAAATTAGCTGTAGTTTTAATATCTGATCCTATACTATTTATAGCAATTATTTTATGGATATTAGCTCTAGATGCACTAATAATACCACTTTTGGTATCTTCAAAAACGATACAATTTTCTGGTTTAACATTTAATGTCTTTATTGCTTTGATATATATAGCTGGATCAGGTTTACTAGCAATAGTTCCATCACTTGCTATAATATTTTCTTTTTTAAAATATCTTGATAGTTTAAATATCTTTTCATATTCTCTCATAAGAGATGGGGGCGCACTTGTTGCAATTGCAATATAAATGTTATTTTCAATTAATTGCTTAAGTAGGCTTTCAACACCTGTAGCTAGAGATATTTTATCTTTTTCTTCTTTCATTACTTTTAAATATTCTTTGTCTTTTTCATATGATAAATTTTCAATTTCATTTTTACTTAGCTTTTTTGAAAATACTTTTTCTAATGTTTCATACGTTGTTCTACCATTTAATAAAGCATATTGTTCAAGTGTATAAGTTGTATTTAACCATCTTTTTATACAATTATACCACGCTTTATAATTAATATCTGAATCCCAAAATAGGGTGCCATTAAAATCAAATATTGCAGCTTTTATTACCATATAATTCCCTTTTTCGATAATTATATAAGTCTTGCTATTTTGTTGCAATAAAAAATCATAGTGAAAAATGTTCTAAGGATACTTTTGTTTTATTTTAATAATTGTGTAATGAAGTTAATGCTAAGATATGATGCATTTTGATAAGTTTTTTATCTATTATTATTCAATAAGTTCTTATTTTCAGACATTTGCTCTAATTTTTTATAATTAAAGTAGAGGTGTAATAATAAATAATTTTTAATAGATAATTATTATAATTTTAACAGTTGTTTGATTTTATTTAAAAAATATGACATATTAGTGTTAATATTAATTAATCTTCATTCAATAAATATATATACAAAAATTTATATAACAAAAACCAATTTCATTGGATTATAAGGTAATAATTTAGTGAAATATTTATTGTATAATATACAGTTAGTTGAATAATGAAATTATTATAAGGATAGAAAAATTATGTTAAAAATTTGGATTACAGGTTCAACTGGGCAAATAGGGGCTGCTATTAATAAAGTGTTGAACCCTTTAGGTTATGAAGTTTTTGAAACTTATCATGATGTGTTAGATATTACGGATTTAGATCAGGTATTAAATTTTTGTAAGGTAAATAGACCTCAAGTAATAATTAATTGTGCTGGAATAGCAAGTGAAAAAGAATGTAGTAATAATCCTGAGTTAGCATATAAAGTGAACTCACTTGGTGCAAGAAATATTGCAATAGCAGCTTTCAAAATAAATGCAAAAGTTGTTCAAATTTCAACTGATGATGTTTTTGATGGCAAAAATGATTTACCTATTACAGAATTTGAACCAACAAATCCAATTAGTGTTTATGGAAAATCAAAATTATGTGGTGAAAATTTTGTTAAAGAATTTGCTCCAAAACATTTTATAATAAGATCCAGTTGGGTTTATGGTAGTGGAAATAATTTTGTAACTTATATATTAGAAAAGGCAAAACGTGGAGAAGCCTTAAATATTTCTAAAAATCAAGTTGGTTCTCCAACAAGTGCAAAAGAACTTGCAAGTTTTATAATTTACATCATAAATACTAATGAATATGGTACTTATCATTTTACTTGTGATGGTAGGTGTAGCAGGATAGCTTTTACAAAAGAAATACTTAAATTAGCAAATCTTAAAAATATTAAAATTAATGAAGTAGATAAAATTGATTCTGAGTATTCTCTTAATCATCCATCTTATGCAGTATTAGATAATTTTATCATTAGACTTGAAAATAAATACAAAGCAAAATCTTGGCAAGATGCTTTATTAGAATACATAAAGGAGTTGAAATCATGAAAAAAGAATTTAAAAAAACAAAAATAGGATTGTCCTCTCAAATTTTTATTGGGTTAATTAGCGGAGCTTTAATAGGCCTAATATTTAATTATTTAATTCCTCAAAGTTATATTAGAGATATTGTTTTTATCGATGGTATTTTTTATGTATTGGGTAAAGGTTTTATTAGATTAATGCAAATGTTAGTAGTACCTTTAGTATTTAGTTCTTTAGTTTGTGGTAGTATGTCGATAGGAGATACTAAGCAACTTGGTAAGGTAGGTATAAGAACTATTGCATTTTATTTGGTAACAACAGCATTAGCTATTACAGTTGCTCTTAGTGTTGCAAATATGATTAATCCTGGTATTGGATTAAATATGAGTGCGATTCAAGCAGCTGATTCTGTAACTGTTTCATCAAAAACTCCGGTTAGTGAAACTTTATTAAATATTATTCCTATTAATATTTTTTGGGGCTTAACTAATGCTAAAATGCTACAAATTATTTTCTTTGCATTATTTATAGGTATTATATTAACTCGCTTAGATGATAAAGCTGCAACTGTAAGTAATTTCTTTAGTGAGTTTAATGATGTAATGATGGAAATGACAATGGTTGTTATGAAAGCTGCACCCTATGGTGTTTTTTGTTTAATTGCAAGAACTTTTGCATCAACAGGTTTTGATGCTTTTATTCCTATGCTCAAATATATGGGAGCTGTTTTATTAGCTTTATTGATTCAATGTTTCGTTGTTTATACATTTCTATTAAAGACAAGTACAGGTTTAAACCCAATTATCTTTATTAAAAAATTCTTTCCTGTAATGGCTTTTGCTTTTTCAACTGCAACATCGAATTCTACCATTCCTTTATCAATCGAAACTTTAAAAGATAAATTAGGTGTTTCAAAAAAGATTTCATCATTTACTATTCCTCTTGGTGCTACAATTAATATGGATGGTACTAGCATAATGCAAGGTGTTGCTGTTGTATTTGCTGCACAAGCTTATGGAATTGATTTATCAATGGTTGATTATTTAACTGTTATTGGAACTGCAACTATAGCTTCAATTGGAACAGCTGGTGTTCCAAGTGTAGGGTTAATTACACTTACAATGGTATTTAATTCTGTTGGGCTTCCTGTTGAAGCAATAGCTTTAATTATGGGTATTGATAGAATACTTGATATGACTAGAACTGCAGTTAATATTACAGGGGATGCTGTATGTACAACTGTAATTGCAACTAAGAATAATCAAGTTGATAAAGGCACTTTCTACAAAAAAATAGTTAAAGATATTAGTTAATTATTTTTCTGTTAATAACTTATTTATTTACTGATCTAGATTTTCTAGATCAGTATTTAGTTAAAAACTTTTATGCAAAAATATAGTTTATATAATGCTTTTTTTAATAAAAATGTTTTTTTTAAAAAATAATAATTTATAATTTTCTTTTAAAGAATTATAAAACTTTATTTCATAATTTTATCATGATATAATTATTTAGAGGTATTTCTCATGATTGAAAAAATGAAATTTGGACGAACAGGGCATTTTAGTACTAGAATTATATTTGGAGCAGCATCTCTCAGTGAGGTAACACAAAAAGAAGCTGATGAGACTTATGAGCTACTTAAAAAATATGATATTAATCATATTGATGTCGCCCATAGTTATGGCAATGCAGAAGAAAGAATAGGTCCTTGGATGAAAAAGGATAGGGATTCATTTTTCCTTGCTAGTAAAACTGATAAACGAACAAAAAGAGCTGCAATGGATGAGTTATATGAAACTCTTGAAAAGTTAAAAACAGATTATATTGATTTATGGCAGTTTCATTGTCTCATTGATGAAAAAGAATGGGATATAGCCATGGGTGATGATGGTGTTTTAGATGCTGCTATCGAAGCAAAAAAACAAGGTTTAATTAAGAATATTGGAGTTACTGGGCATGGAGTTAATGCCCCTAGTATGCATTATAAAAGTTTAATGAGATATGATTTTGATTCAGTTCTTTTTCCTTATAACTATATAATGATGCAAAATTATCAATATAGTAGCGATGTAAATAAGTTAATACAACTTTGTAAGAAAAGAAATGTTGCTATACAAACTATTAAATCTTTGGCAAAATCTCCTGTTAAAGATGGAGAAAAAAATCCTTATTCAACATGGTATTCCCCATTAACAGATGAAAAATCAATTGCTAAATCTGTTAATTGGGTTTTAAAAAATCCTAATGTATTTCTTAATAGTACTGGAGATATTACTATTTTACCGACATTATTAGAAAAAGCTTATCAAGAGTTTTTTATTCCATCAGATGAAGATATGAAGATGTTAATTTCATCTCAATCAATTGAGCCATTGTTTGTATAAATAAATTTTATCTTTTTAGTATTAAAATATTAAAAAGTAAATTTAGATCCAACACATGATAGATTACATTTATCTTCAAATTCTTGTATGAATCTAGATATTGCATAAATTCCTGTGCAATGCATTGGAACTATAATATTTGGATTCATATTTTTTAATGAATTTATTGTGTTTTCAGTTGTACTTGATTTTATTTGTGGGGGGAGGTGAAACCCTCCAATAACTCCATGAAGTTTATTTATACCTGTTATTTTTTTTGCATATTCTATTGTATTAATAATACCAGCATGTGCACATCCAGATATAACAAGTAATCCTTTTTCTTTTATATTAATAATTATTGCCTGATCATCAAGAATGTTATCAAATTCTTTAACATTGTTTCTAGTTAAATAAGATTCATACTCAAGTATTTCAAAATCTGTTTTTCTTGGAATTTCTCCTGTAACAGCAAATAATTTATTCTCAGGAGTAAAAGGTTTTTTAGAATCAATAATTGTATTTTTATGTGATAATATTGTTTCACGATTTGGATAATCGTTTATAATTGTAAAACCATTATCAATACAAGTCCTGCCTCCTAGAAAAATATCAGGATGTGCTATAACTTTTGCAGATTTTTTTAGTTGAGAAATCATCCAAGGAAGTCCATGAGTGTGATCACTATGTGCATGACTTATAACAAGATTTTCTACAGTTTGTAAATCTATATCAAGAATATCTATATTGTTTTTTAAGGAAACACCATTTTCTCCTGTATCAAGGAGAATATTATGGCGTTCTTCATCTTTATAAATACTAATATATAGGCATAAACTATGCTCAGCCATTAAAGGGACTTTCAATTCTTTTCCATTTTTAGAATTCATAGCTCGTTTTACATAAGCTGTATCTTCGAGAATCCAATCAGCATAATTATCCATAATAACTGTAATTTCAACTTTATCTACTTTGTTTAAATTTATCATTTGTTTACCTATAAAATATATTTATATATCTTTTTAAAGTCTACTTGTTATAAATAGATATATCAATGATTGAGATTAATAATATAAATAATTTTAAATGGAAAAATATTATATTTATATGATATTGTCTCTTATATGTTTATATAATTGAATAGATAAGCATCTCTTCATATAAAGTTAGCTAAATTAGATACATAAATAATCAAATCTCTTTCATTTATTTAAAAAATGAACACTTTTGCCAATTGAAAATATAGTGTATAATTTTGTGATAACAATAAAAGAGAGGCTTTATGTTAGAGTTAGGAGCATTGAGAGAATTAAATATTTTATCATTATGTGTGCGACTGTTATTAGGAATTATGTTTAGTGGATTTTTAGGTTTTTCTAGAAATATTAAACAAAGACCTGCAGGTTTGAGGACTTATATGCTAGTAAGCATAGGTGCAATAATGACTATGACATTGGCACAATTTGAATTAATTATGATAGAAACTGTATGGAGTGATGCATATCAAGAGATAGGAATAGGTCTTGATTTAAGTCGTTATGGTGCACAAGTAATTAATGGTATTGGGTTTTTAGGTGCGGGGTCAATAATATTAGCTGGTAATAGAAAAGTAAAAGGGATGACAACTGCCGCAGGATTATGGGCATCTGGTTGTATGGGATTAGCTTTAGGTGCTGGATTCTATGAAGGTGCAATTGTTGGGTTTTTATTATTATTTATATGTTTATCTTTTTTACCTATAATAGAAAATTCTATTTTATTAAATTCAAAGAATATGAATGTATATATTGAGTTTAGATCAATAAAATCA
>Ga0102926_1001059_pt1 | contig 16321 bp, 13 predicted proteins | sample SalPonR1_A_D2_MG_FD_78173 | JGI IMG/M metagenome (GOLD analysis project Ga0102926, IMG submission 78173) | Salt pond soil microbial communities from South San Francisco under conditions of wetland restoration - Salt Pond MetaG R1_A_D2_MG | ecosystem: Environmental > Aquatic > Marine > Intertidal...
CAAAAAATTTTTCAAGTCTGGCAATCGGCTTGCTTTTAGTATTTATTCTGCTAAATGCCACGACAGCAAAAACCACATCTATAAAAACAATTGCAAGTATTAACCAAATCATGCTTTCACCACCATTTCATTAGCTGAACCATTCTTCCTGGACCCTGATGCCGGAATCCGATAGCTTATTTATAAATTTAGGCCTGATTCCCGTGAATTCCAAAGACCCCTTTATCATGCCGTCATCATCCTTGCCTTGTACCTTATATGCAAAAATATCCTGCAGGGTTACAACATTTCCTTCCATCCCTTGAACCTCTGTAACATTTGTTATTCTTCTGCTCCCGTCTTTGAAACGGCTTTGGTACACAATAAGATCGATTGCCGATGCAATTTGCTCTCTTACAGCCGGAAGTGGAATTTCAAGCCCTGCCATCAAAACCATTGTTTCAAGCCTTGTAAGCATATCTCTTGACGAGTTGGCATGACCTGTAGTAAGCGATCCGTCGTGACCCGTATTCATTGCCTGCAACATGTCAAGAGCCTCGCCTGTCCTGACCTCTCCTACAACAATCCTGTCCGGCCTCATCCTGAGGCTGTTTCTTACCAGGTCCCTTACTGTAATCTGACCTTTGCCTTCTATGTTGGGAGGTCTCGTTTCCATCCTTACCAGATGCTCCTGGTGGAGCTGAAGCTCTGCAGCGTCCTCTATGGTAACTATTCGTTCCTCTTCGGGTATGAAACAGGACAATACATTAAGCGTTGTGGTTTTTCCGCTTCCTGTTCCACCCGATACTACAATATTGAGGCGCGCCTCAACACATGCCTTCAAAAAGCTTGCAACCTGTGGCGATATTGTGCCGAAATCAATCAAATTCCTTATAGTATACGGTTCAGTCGCAAATTTCCTTATTGTCAATATTGGTCCGTCAAGCGCCAAAGGATGTATTACAGCATTGACCCTCGAACCATCTGGAAGCCTTGCGTCAACCATTGGTGATGATTCGTCTATACGTCTGCCAAGAGGAGAAACAATCTTTTCTATTATATGCAGCACATGAGAATCATCCCTGAATACTACAGTTGTTTTTTCAATTTTGCCGTCTCTCTCAACATAAACATTTTCATACCCGTTGACCATTACCTCAGTTATTTTTTCATCTCTTATCAGCGGTGTAATTGGACCGAAGCCCACAATCTCATTTATAGTGTCGGTGATTATTTTTTCCTTTTGCCTTCTTGTTACAAATGTATCTTCCTCTTTCAGAATGTCATCGAGTATGACTGTAAGGCTTTCTTTTATTTTTCCTTTGTCTATTGATTCATCCTTGGATTTCTCCATTAACCTTTTTTGTATTTTTTCTTTCAAAATTTCATTCTGGCATTTTGAAATCTTGCTTTCGCTACTTATTGTTTCATCAGATTCAACTTTTAAAGACAAACCATTTTTTTCCTTTTCAATTCGTTCCAAAAGAGACATGTTCCGCCCTCCCTATTTCCCTATCCATTTTCCAAACATTGATTTTTTTTCATCTTTGCCCATTATATCGTCTACTATATTGTAGATGCTCTTTGTGACGGAGCTGCCAGGATTATTGAGAACAAAAGGTTTTCCCTTGTTGACGGCGTCAATTATAGTGCGACTGTCCTCAGGCACGATATGAGATATTTTCTTTTCGGTTGTTTTTTCCAAATCAGATACATTAATACCGAAATTCCGATGATATCTGTTTAAAATCAGCCTTATCTTGTCATCCCTGTAATTAAGGGTTTTCATAACATGAAGACCTGACTTTACATTTTTTATAGTAGGAAGATCCAAAGTAGTCAAGAGCATTATACTGTCCGACAAATCCAGAGTCGCAAGATTCACATCGTCAAAAGCAGGAGCCATGTCTACAACAATATACTTGTAGCTTTCCTTCAGCGTTCGCAAAATCCTTTGAACATTGCCTCCGGTAACAAACTCGGCGTACTCAGGTCTTGAAGGAGCCGGCAAAACTTTAACACCCGAATTATGGAGAATCATGTAGTCTTCAAGGAGTTCCTTGTCAAGACTCTGAATATCCTTCACCAGTTCCATTACGGTACGCTCGGGATAGAGGTTCAACATGACCGAAACATCCCCGAACTGAAGGTCGAAGTCCACAAGCGCAACCCTTTCTTCCGTCTTTTGCGCCAATGCAGTCGCTATGTTGGTAGCTATCGTGCTTTTCCCGACTCCACCCTTGGTGCTGAAAATGGATACAATCTTTGGTTTTATGTCTTCCTCATGCTGTTTTCTTCCGTACAGGACTTCCCTTCTTTTTACATCCTTGTCGTACAAATCAAGAATGGTGTCTATATATACATCCGCCGCAGCCGGTTTGACTATGTAATCCCTCGCACCGTCACTCATTGCTTTTTTCAGGTTTTTCTTACCGCCCTTGTCAAAAGTGACAATGACCAACACATTCGGGATTGTCGCTGTCAAAATTTCAGTAGGAGTGACATTTTTTATTCCAGGCATATTTATATCCATCAGAACGACATCGGGTTTTATGTTTTTCGCAAGCTTAACGGTCGAAATGCCTTCCGAACATTCTCCTACTATTCTTATACGTTCCTCGTGGCTAAGCGCAACACGAATATTTTCAATATCTTTTTCGTTTTGATCAGCTATCAATACATTCACTTTATGTTCCATACACACCTCTCCATTTCTTGCGACTTTTGTGGGTCATCTTCTCAAGGGAACAAAATCGTCTGTAATGCTGCCGTTTGTTCCTATTTCATCCTCAGCATCCGGATGCCTCAATGCAAGCCTTATTTCTCCGGTTTGGTCGGCTTGAAACAGTTTTTCAGTTTCGGACGCATTGATAGCCAAAGTCAACAATCTGCTTGACGCCTGTTCCTCCGCCGCATCGTCCGAAGCTTTCTTTTCCTCAATGGAGTCCATCTTGTTTATCGAAAGTACCAGAACATCTTCAATGAATGCTTTTGTAACAGGCGGATACGTTGCTCCATCTTTCTCTCTCCCGGCAACATGGACAAGCAAATCCACATGGTCGCCCGGGGTAACCATATCCGATATGCCTGCAATCAGATTGACCTGTATGGTCATCGCCCTTTGCCCGGAAGGAATATTATATGAGAACCTCAAGGCCTCCAAGTCGAAGAGACGGCTCTTAAGAATCTGCTCGTCTGCGAGTATCCTTTCCATTGTGTATTTGCCAACAATTTTGGAGCTGTCAGTCATCGACTCCGGATGAACATACTTTTTGTCTATCTCCCTGTAATCGATCATTGCATCCGTTATCTTTACCTTTGCAGGTATGGTCTCTTTTGCAACCCAAACCTCGACATATGTAACCTCAACCTCTTCAGGTTTGAGGGATTCGAGATATTTGTATATCCCGAAGGTCGTAATGGCTGCAAGAACCACTGCAAAAATGATTATTCTCTTGTCCAGTTTCATTCAATACCCCCCTTATTCAATAAAATCAACTGCCCATGTTCCCATAAACGTCGCTCCCGGATCCACATCTCCGTGAACAACTCTTTCAACGAACTTGCCTTCAATCTCGTTATTGTTGTAGTCTGTGATAAAAATTGATGCAAAGCCAACAATTTTTATATCGTCTCTTCCTTCCGCTTCATCGAAGTTTTCAATGATCGGAACAATGACAAATCTCGGGCAGTCTTCATGATGATCGCTAGGGTCCAAGGAAGTATGGTTTACGCCGCAGGTTGTTTCACACGAGACTGGTTCATATTCATACTCACTGTTGCTTGCCGGATTGTATTCTGTCCCAGTAATTCTTGCGTCCAACCCACCGTTGACAGAATTCGCCTTCCCGGGCTCTGTATTGACCATCTGTCCTACACTGTACTCATTGATGCTGCCATGATAGGCAATCTTGTGCTCTGTTGAACCGTCAATCTTTCTTAGATCCCAATCAGCGTCATCTATTTTGTCAAAATCAACCAAATGAAAATTCCCCGGCGTGCTGGGCTTGTCCGTCCTCAGGATTATGCTTTCATAAAGATCAAACTCAGCTTCTTCTATTCCAAACGGCATCAAATTGTCAACACCTGCAGCAGCCGTACCAATCAAAGCCACCGCTTTTGTATTCACTTCCATTTGATTCATACCAAAAATACCTGCAAAAAATGTATCCATCCTTTCCTTTGCATAGACAGAAATCGTACCGGCTGAATTATCAAATACCACATTTGCCGTTATTCCCGTTTCGCTTCCGGTGAAATCGTCACTCCAAGCATAAGCATTGGGAATGTTGGAATCAATATTGACTTCAAAAATATCCTCCGCCGTCTCTCCAGCTCCACCATCGTCATCTTCCTTAGATTTGCTGTCCATTGCCCATTTCTGCGCTCCCGCAAGAGCTGCCGCATCGCAGGCATTCTGTAGCCTGCTCTTTCTTACGGTCGCGTTTCCGAAATCTACCGCAAGGGCAGCAAAACCGATTATTACAACCATGGCGATTACAACCATAACCATTGCTATCCCTTTTTCATTATTTATTTTATCTTTCACTTCATTCACCTCCTATTCTATGCGCATTTCAGCGCTGGCATGCAGTGCAATTTTCCCATCTTCGGTACCATCGGATTTATCAATCATCGGGCCAACAATAGGCATAATCAATTCCAGATTATAGGTAACTTTCGCTAAAACATTATCAGATGTTCCTCCGGCATCAGAAATTTCAATATCGTCGTCTTCCAAAGACAAAGTAGACGCAACGTTTTTCATCCTTTCAATCGCATCATCATAATCCACAGGTTCGTGTACAGCTGCATATCTTGCTCCTTCACGCGCAGCATTAGAAAGTATTGAATATGTAAAATAAACTCTTCCGAATTCTATTATTCCGAAAATAAGTAAAAAAAGCAGAGGCAGTACGAAAATCGTCTCCACCATTGCTTGTCCTTTTCTGTTTCTCATGAATTTATGAGTTCTCATTAAGGCCACCACATTTCAAGTATAAATTTTTATGGTAAAACCACCCTTGACCTACCCGATATTAGAAATTTCCGTATTCGCATCATCTGTTTTGTTTTCAACACTACGACCCAATGCAGCAAATGCTCCCAATGCTATAATCGCAATCAGCATGATCAAAAATATGTATTCCACCATGGCCTGGGCTTTCATGTTTCTGATTTTTGTTTTAATATTCATATCCAGCCTCTTTATTCAAGACATATGCAGGTCCGCTTGAAATGCGGACCTGCTTGCCAACAAAACTACCTCACCATAAATAAAACAGGAATAGTTGCATTTTCAGCATTTATGGACGTTCCTGCTTGTGAGGTTTTGTTATTAACGGAATCACCCAACGCAGAAAATCCAATAATTGCAACAAAAGCAATTACAATTACCAGCAGTATGTACTCTACCATTCCCTGACCTTTCTCGTTTCTAAAAGCCCTTTTTAATAAGTCCATGATTCTGTTAAACATTTTTCTTCCTCCTTTTGATTTATGATTCATAGTTTTTGTTCATTTATGCAAAAAACGACCCTACTTTTTCCCTAGAGTCGTTTCAGCTACCCACTTAGTATCCATTTATCTCGGATATTTTGCTTTATATATGTATGCTATATTCAGTTGTAAAAAATCAAAAACCAATCCAATATTTCTTCAGACCGGTTGCACTAATTACTCCATATCCTTCAAGTGCCCATATATGAAGGATACTTCATCGTTTTCTTCATTTTTTCTCTTTTCTATTTAGCTCCTATATAGTTAATATTTTCTTCCTACGCATCGTATTTTATTTATATCCATAATATAACGATAGAAACAAAATATTTGTTTCTTTATGTTAAAAGAAGCAAAAGAGCCTTCACAGCAAGCGAAGACTCTTAGCATTTCAAATTTTGCAGTTATACTGTTTTTGAGCCTTTTCCCGCCTTCATTCTATCGTTGGCGTTAAGAATTTTCTTTCTCAGTCTCAAATCATCCGGTGTAACCTCGACCAGTTCATCTATGGCAATGAACTCTAAAGCCTCTTCGAGTGTGAACTTCTTTGGATTCTGAAGCTTTATCGCATCATCGCTGCCCGATGCCCTTGTGTTTGTAAGCTTCTTGTTCTTGCGCGGGTTTACAACCATATCGTCCTGTCGGCTGTTCATTCCTATTATCATTCCTTCATAAACCTCTGTAGCAGGCTCTACAAATATCGTAGCCCTCTTGCTGAGATTAAACAAAGAATAAGCCATAGTAGATCCCCTGAGCTGCGCTATAAGAACCCCATTTTTTCTCCCGGGAATTTCACCAAAGTAAGGCTGATAATCCTGGAATGAACGGACCAAAGTCCCTTCGCCCCTCGTATCGTTGATGAATTCGCTTCTAAAACCCAAAAGCCCTCGGGTTGGGACAGAAAACTCAATTTTAACATATCCGTTTTCCGTAGTCATGGCATTCATTACGCCCTTGCGCTCATTAAGCTTTGAAATGACCGTCCCGCTGTAATTTTCAGGAAGTGTCGCCAAAACCCTTTCAACAGGTTCACAGCGAACGCCGTCGATATTCCTCATTAGAACCTCTGGTTTTGAGACCGACATCTCATACTTTTCTCTTCTCATGTTTTCAAGAAGTATGGAAAGATGAAGTTCTCCCCTTCCGGATACTATGAATCCGTCCTTGCCCTCAAGTTCTTCTACCCTAAGGCCGACATTGACTTCAAGTTCCCTTTCAAGGCGCGCTTTGAGATGCCTTGATGTAAGGTATTTACCGCTTTGCCCCGCAAAAGGAGAGTCATTCACATAAAAGTTCATCGACAAGGTAGGCTCCTCGATTTCTATCATCTCGAGTGCTTCCACTTCTCCCGGAAGACAAATGGTTTCACCTATTGAAATGTCTGATATCCCGGACAAAATTACTATTTCGCCGCTTCCTGCCTCTTCTGCCTCAACCCGCTTGAGCCCTTCGTTAATATACAGATTGGCAATCTTGCCCTGTTTGACGCTTCCGTCCCTTTTGGCTATCGAAACTGTCTGACCTTTTTTAATTATTCCCTTTTTCACTCGTCCTATTCCAAGGCGGCCTACATAATCGTCATAGTCAAGCGACGATATCTGCAGCTGCAAAGGCTCATTGTCCAGATTGGGATATGCCTCGACATGTGATTGTATCAAGTCGAAAAGCGGGTTCAGGTTTTCACTTTCATCAGACATGTTTGTCTTCGCTATGCCTTCCCTCGCAACACCATAAACAATCGGAAAGTCAAGCTGTTCGTCATCGGCTCCAAGGTCTGCGAAAAGGTCGAATGTCATGTCTACGACTTCCTCCGCCCTTTGGTCCTTTTTATCTATCTTATTTATAAACAGAATCGGTTTAAGCCCGTGTTCCAATGCCTTTTTCAAAACAAAACGGGTTTGCGGCATGGGTCCCTCGCTTGAATCAACAAGCAAAATGGCCGTATCAACGGTTTTCATTATCCTCTCGACTTCCGATGAAAAATCGGCATGCCCCGGTGTATCTACAATATTGATTTTTACGCCCTCGTGTTCAATGGCGCAATTTTTTGAGTAAATCGTGATGCCCCTCTCGCGTTCCAGATCATTGCTGTCCATTATGCAGTCTCTGACTTCCTCGTTGTCCCTGAAAATATTGCTCTGCTTGAGGAGCCCGTCCACAAGGGTCGATTTGCCTGCATCTACGTGGGCTATCACTGCTATATTAATAATTTTTTGCCTCATTTTTCCATCCTTTTCATGCATTTAGTTATAGTCAACTCTTGAATTATACACTTTAATGTTGCCATGTGCAAATTATTCTTTTCAAGATCTGCCCATTCTGTGCAGCGCCTCCATCAATTTTGGAACAACCTGCTTTTTACGTGAAATTACACCCGGCACAAACATCCCCTGCTTTTCGGGTATCCCAAACGCTTTTCCAACCAACCCTTCAACTTCAGTCTGATAAAGAATCGTGGAACCCTCTTTCAATATATCTGTTATCACCATCATGGTTGTCATGTATCCGTTGGCTTCATGCTCTTTTTTTATGAATTCAACCATCTCGTCACGCCGAACCTCAAGGCTGTCTATATCCATTGTTATGACCTGGCTGATTCCTGCCGTCTTATTTCCTATCTCAAAGGTTTTGAAGTCACGGTAAAAAATTGTTTCCATCGACAGACCCTCAAGTGAAGTGCCAACTTTGAACATCTCTTCTGCATAGCTGTCCATATCAAGTTTGAGAACTTTGTTTAATTTTTTTGCCACATCAATATCAACAGGAGTAGTTGTCGGCGACTTGAAATTCAATGTGTCGGATATTATTCCCGAAAGCAGCAGTCCCGCCACATCCTTCTCGGGCTCCAATCCAAACTCGCCATACATCTTGAATATTATTGTGCATGTGCTCCCTACCGGCATGTTTCTGAAAGAAATAGGCAAATTTGTTCTTATGTCTCCTATTTTGTGATGGTCAACAACTTCAAGTATTTCAGCCTCCTCTATTCCGGGTGCGCTTTGGGAGTATTCATTGTGGTCAACCATTATGACTTGTTTCTTTTTGGGATTCAAGAGCTGGTTTCTGCCTATGAAGCCAGCATATCTGTCATTGTTGTCTATTATGGGATAATACGAGTGACGGTGTTCGCTCATCCTCTTATATACGTCTTCAAGATATTCATACTTCTTGAGTGCGCAAATTTCATCTTTTCGCATTATGGATGAAACATATGTGCATTGATTGATTTTTTTTGATGTCATATACGTGTCTGGCAATACCGACATTATCGGGATATCCATTTTTTCAGCCAAATTCAACAAATTGCCCGGGATTTCATGGCTTCCCGTAACTACTACAAGCTGAACCCCGGACCGTATGCAGAATTCTATGTTTTCATAATTATCTCCTACAATGCTTATCCAACCGGAATCGAGCATTGTGTTTTTCTCCAATGTCTTATGGTAAAATGCCATAACTATTATTTGCCCGTCAACCTCTTCCATTTGACCTACAAGCATTTTGCCGCTTAAGTCATCCACTAGGTTCTTCATATGGGTCTTTAATCGTCTTTCGTCATTTTGTATCAAACCCATGGCTATGTCCTTCATTGTGATTATCCCAAGCAAACATGAATTTTCATCACATACCGGAAGTATTTTAACTTTTTCTTTTTCCATTGTTTCAAACGCCTGCAATATGGATGATTCGGGGCCGACAGATGGAATGTCCTCATAAACCAAATCCTTTACTTCCATTTTTATATCTTCAATTATCTCCGGACGCTCTACATCAAACCTTTCCAAAATATATTCTGCTTCCTTGTTTATTGTTTCAATTGCGCACGCTTTTGTTTCCATTCCAAGCCTGTTTTTCAGCCTCGACAAGGAAATCGCCGAACAAATAGAGTCTGTGTCGGGATTTCTATGCCCAAATATATGTATCATCAAGAATCCCCTCCTTTTCAGTCATTACTATAACATAATGACCTTAAAACATGAAATCATTATTCTTTTATCAATCCGTCTCCTAATTGGCAAAAGATCCCGACAACAAAACACGTTGCAGGAACCTTTTTGATTCGCTGGAGACAGCGCGAACCCAACGCTAACACCGTCCACAGACAAAGAGACCAAATATGCACTAAAAACAGACAATGCTAATAATGATTTTTAAAAGGGCGCTAACCTTCAATTCATTAATATCAGTCTTCCTCCATTTTTCATTTAAAACAATGGTATCTTCATCACAAATCTAAACTCGCCCAATCTTTGAGTCTATTGATTCACGATTGAATGATTCAGGATACTTATCTTACTGCTGGATATTTATTCAAATACTCTATAAAGGCATCATTGTTGGATTGATCAAATAAGATGAACTCATCGGACTCGATTTTATAAATAAAGTGAGCCACCGTATCCAAATCGCCTCCAAAGCCACCCCATAATATGCTGCTGCTTTCATCAAAGCCTAAAAGTTGCCATTGCAATTCACTAAAGTCAGTCCCTTTGATTTCCGTCAGAAATTCATGGTAGCCATAGCTGAATATTGTATTCCCTTCACGATCAATCAGTTCGAGTTGTTGCATTTCATCTACACGGGATAGCATCGCTGTATAATGATTGTCTTTAGAAACAACAATCCTGTTATCTTTATCATTTAGTGATTCAAATTCAAGCGTTGCTGTATTGAAAACTAAATCTTCACCATTGGCAGAGGTTATTAAATATATAATTGGCAACCGATAATCATTGATTGTTCCTGTGATATGACGGATGAAATTTGAATAATCAACAGATAGATGATCCAATTGGTCTTCGACCGAATATATAGAACCATTCAAAATATCATATACCTTATAGTATTCATCTATGTCTTGATACGAAAGATATTGCCCTTGTACGTTGAGGGTCATATCGATAATCGTTGGAATCAGTCCCTGACTTTGCTCCGCTTGCTCAAAGCTTTCATAAACACTTAAAGCTGACAAATCTGATTTTGGAATGATCACAATGGCTGACTCTAAAGTTGATGGATTTGTATTGATCAATCTGTATCTGATTCCCACGATATAATTTTGATATGAGGCATCACGATTATGAGGAGTAAAAACATATCCAGTCAATTCTTCATTCAAGAAAATTTCTTCCTTCACAGAATCATTCATTGTTTTGTCAATTGTTATAACTGCACTTTCCAAAGTAGCTGCTGTCAACGTTTGATCATTTCCATGATAAGCCAGAATAGTCAATGACTCTTGAGTTGACGACAAGATGATAAATTCTTCATAACCGTATAGTTGTGTATATCGAATGGCAAAATCCAAATTCCCATCTAAGGGGTCTGCTTCTATAATTGTTAGACTATTCGCACTTGTATTGTCAACAATCATCCACAAACCCGTTTCAATATCTTCAGTTAAATAGAAATACTGTTCAAGATTGCCATCTGGCATAAATGTCTTTGTATGATCATATTCAACTATATAATTAGCTTTGACAACAAGAAAGTGTTCTTGCAGATAATCATCTGACCACCCTCTTGACCGGGCTAATTCACTGCCAACATACCGGTCAACGACACGCTGAGTTTCTTCTTCATCAATATCAATAGATCCAATGCTCATACTGATCGTATAATCTTTTGCTTCTTGATTGAGTAAAGCAGCTTTTACCGCTTGAACAGGTTCACTCGAAGCTTCTTGAATCCAAGTATCTGAATTCAAGCTGCCTGTCTCTCCATCATTTTTGGAAATCGTTTCAATCCTTCCAATATATTCAATTCTATTGGTATCTTTTAATTCACCTATATAGCCTCTAAAATGAACTTCAGGCTTTTTATTATCAACATTTTTACCATGGGAATAATCAGTCGGTATGAAAACACGGACAAGCTCATATGAACCTGATTCCATTTTCTCAATTATATGATCTGCTTCTATTCCATCTAAATTAGTCATTGATCCATTTGGAATTATTATCGGATAACTTAATGTTAGATTTAAATCATATACTGTATAGGAGCTGTTATTTGTAACAATTATCTCATAGTCCAAACCATTAATATCTTCATTGATGCTCATGACTTCAGCTTTAATTTCGTCCGTCGCAATTCTAATATCTCTTTCACTTAAAGAATTCTTTGGATTTACCAATAACCCTATAGAAACTACAGTTATAATTATCAATGCAATCGCTATTATATAAGCCTTTGGTTTATTGAACCTGATGATATTTTTAATGCGTCCTTTGGTTTCACCTTCACCAAAAGCAAGTGGCGACATGGACAACCTTCCTCTACCTGTTGCCATTGACAATAGTGAGCTTGAATATTCCTTTTTTATAGTGTCGCCCAATTGATAAAGAACAGCTTCGTCACACGACATCTCCATATCCTTTTCACTCATGAAAAATGCAATCCATACCATAGGATTGAACCAATGAAAACTTAAGACTATGTAACTGATGAATCTAACTATATGATCACGTCTATTGATATGAATCTGTTCATGTAATAAAATGTACTCTCTTTCTGCTTCAGATAAGAAGCTAGGTAAAAATATCTTTGGCTTAATGATCCCCATTACAAATGGTGTATCAAAAGAATCCGAGTAGAATATATTCTCCTGTTCAATATTTGAATCGAGTAATTTTCTTTTTAATTTAACGTATGACGCCACTCCATATGCGATTAGAACCAATATACCGAGAAGCCAAATTATTGCGCCAATAAAAATCCAAACTTGCATTTGATTTACACTGCCTACAATTTCGCTTCTTGGCAACATTTGATTAATCGATCCATCGATGCTTGAAATTCCAGTATTTATAATTGGCATCTGATCATACATGATTGTATCTGGTATAGGTTCTGGATTAAATGGAATCAGACTTATGACACTTTCAATAGAAAAAGGAAAGACTAACCTAATAAGCGGTACTATCCATAATATATAAGAATATTTCTTCGGGAACTTTTTCAGAAAAAATCTTACCACTAAAACAATGGCTATGACACCGCCCCCAACATATGACATGTTCAATACATGCAAAAAAATACTCTCAAGCATTTCTATCCCTCCTTATACCCGTCTATCAATTGCTGAATTTCCTGTATCTCTTTTACACTTAATTTCTTCCGCCTTATAAATGCAGTCAAGAATCTAGGCAATGACCCCTCGAAAGTTTCTTCAAGAAATTCTTCACCTTTTTCTGCCAAAAAATCTTCTTTTTTTAATAAAATCTTCACTTCACCATTATCATTGACAAATATTTCTCTGTCACATAGTCTCTTAAGCATTGTATAGGTAGTGGTTCTTTTCCAGTTGAATTCCTCTGCGCATAAAGTTATCAAATCACGGGTTTTTATTGGAGCATTCTCCCAAATCAAATTCGCAAATCTTTGCTCCATTTCTCCAAGTTTATATTTTTTCATAAGAAGACCTCCTCGTCTAACGCCTTTAGACATATCAAGTCTATCGCTATTAGTCAACAATGTCAATAAGGTTTCTCAAAAAAGAATGAAACCCATTAATCTCAATGGGTTTCATTCTTCTAATACTAATATTCTTATTGTCTGCTACATTAGCCAAATCAAAAATTTCAGTTAAGTCATTATGCCTATTGACTCAAATTTTGATACAATTTAGCGTTAAAATAAATTACGTGAAAAAGTATGCATTAACGTCAAATTGTTTGAATATCGCTAAAAGGCATGCACGCCTATGAAGTAATATAGCTCCATAAAAAAACACCCAAGAATCCCCACTCCCCAGTCAAGTATTGTATCACTGACTTTCTTTCCTTAAGATAACATTGAATTTGACAAAGAGTCCGAATTACAATGTTCACAGCAGCAGTTCTCTCCAATTTTAATATTTTCTATTCATCATTTTTCAGCCTAATCTCCAAGTAATAATGCTCGTTGGATGGATCAAGCGTTACACTTTTAATCCCGTTCACAAGGTCAAACCCATAATTTTGTCTAACAATTTCAATCAAGTCATAATCTTGAATTGATGCGGTCTGTTCAATGAACTTCAAATTGGAACCCAGTGTGGTCACCAAATCGTAACCATCCACATTCTGATTATCGCTGCCAGATCCGTGATAGTCAAAACTATTCTCTTTGACCATGTTCATGGTGACTGCTACACTTGCTCCTACTGGAATCTCCAGATCAAATGAAAGGTAGAATACCCGGTCCATACTAATACTTTCAGATAATATATCCTCCAAAATCCCCATGTCGTATCGAGCTTTTGAATCTCCAGATAATATGCCGTAATCAAGTAGCAACTCTGCCGCCAGTTCATACTGCATTTTATCAGAAATAGTTTCATTTAGCATCTCTATTTCATCATTTGCATAAAGCTGATCATTTTGTTTTTTGACAGCCCATAAAACCTCACCCAATGTAGTTTCATAGCGGTCTACCGTTACGGTTACTCCTTCCAATTCCTCTCCTGTGTCGCAACCACCATTTTTATAACCTTGAAGAACATAGTCTCCTATATCATCACCCATCACAATCAAATACCTCGACATCCCATAGTCTGGATTAAACGCCTCTGGCACACTGAAATGACGAGCGCAGTTATTATTATTCAAGTCCATAGAACCACCATTGAAACCATAGGTAAAAATCTTGGTTTTAGAATTATCCATCTTGAATTCAATATTTATAGTAGGATTTGTTGCCTTGTCATGATCTGCTGTTGATTCGCTGAATTCGTAGACCGTCACCTTTTGATTTAACTGTGGGAACTCATCAAACGCATTATCCATATATGTCCCATCAGAAAGAAGTTGCCTATACTCTTCCCAGGACTCTATATGAGCAAGGTTATATGTATCACCCGCCTCATGACTATCCTCCCCGTACACGCCTTCAAAGCTTCCTGTATAGGGTCCAGCAACCAATTTAGTTCGAATTTTCAAACCGTCAACCGATACCACTGGTGTAATTCCCTCTTTATCCTGCAATGAACCTGAAAATGGGTAAATCGCAGTGATTGTCATATCATTATCACTCGTATTTATCAGATCATATCCGTCTGTAACAATGGCTTCACTGTCATAACGGACATAGTTATTCGCTTTATTATTACCCGAACTATCTGTCACTGCTTTTGGTTCATAGGGTGAAAAATCAAAATCAATCCTTCTTTTAACACTCAAGTCATCCATTTCTTCTGAAAGCGTCAAAGGAAAAACTGGACCTGCATAAGACATGAACACACTGCCCTCCCTGTGACCGTTACTACCACTGCTTCCTCCAGGAATAAGAACACCTATTCGGAGCAGAGCGGATCCAGCAATTACTACTACCAGTGCAACGCTAGCAACAATAGCTGTCCATTTCTTCCATGCCTTGGATTGTTTTATTAAGCTATTCAACCTTGCTTCTTCGATCAAATTATCATCCAAGTCGGTTATGGCTTCAAATAGTTTTTCTACTTTCATATGAATATCCCCTCGCTTTCAAGAAATTTTCTAAGGCGTTTCCTTAAACGATATATTCGCCCTGCAAGTTTGTTTGGAGTAGTTCCACACTCAGCTGCCAGATTAATCAGTGTATCGCCAAACCAGTATCTCCTAATAAATAGCACTCGATCATCCGCCGGTATACTTAACAACCAAAAATTGATCGTCTCTGTGAGTTCCCTGCCTTCGATTTCCTGCTCCACACTCAGAGATAAAGGGATGCAATCAGTCAGCTCCGAAATAAGAATTTCAACGCCACTATATCGCTTTTGAGCTCTATTCTTTTGCCATAAATTAATGGAGAGATTGCGAGCAATCCGTCCCAAATATGCTGATAGGAACTTTGGGCGCTGTGGCGGCATGATATTCCACGCCTTCCTATAGGTATCACTGACGATTTCTTCCGCATCCTCAAATTTCGATAAAATATTCAGCGTTATGCTATGAAGCAATCGACCATATTTTTTGTCAGTTTCACATATGGCAGCTTCATCTCTTAACCAATATAATTCAATGATCTTAGAATCATCCATGCTGCACCCCCTTTTATTATTAATTGAACCTCTTCACCTATTGAGACAGGGATTTTTCTTGTATATTCGTTGATAAGTAAATATATAGGGAATTCTTTTCTTTAATTTGTTTATAATTCAGTGTGATTCTGTAAATCAACTTTAAAATACTAATGAAAAAACTGATTAATCCCAAAACTTTTAAAATTATATTTTGAATAACAAAACCATTATACCTAATTATAGAAAATTAGTATATTCACCTTGTTCCATCAAATATCTCATTGTCAAAACACAAAACTTCGCTTTTAAGGAAATTGAATAAATATTATCAACATATTTTTGATATTCCATTCACACCATATTTGCCTACTCTATGAAAACATATCACACATAAAAAAATGCATCATAAATTTTCCATGTGTATTTTTTGGTGCATTTTGCACCCTTTCTGGTGTGTTTCTCTCAGATACTTCCAGCAAATCTCTAAATATTCTATTATTTTGTTTTTTGATTTTTCCAAAAAACAGCGAAACCCATTGAGTTCAATGGGTTTCAAATATATCTATACTGGTATTATTATTGTCGGCTACATTAGCCAAATCAAAAATTTCAGTTAGGTCATTATGGTGGAGGCGGACCGCACAAAACAAAATCACTGTCCGCAGATGTTTGTAAAGGTGGTCCGTATATAACCTTCCTCCATCCAAAAAAATAATCAAATAGATATGTTATAATTCATTGCTTAATTGTAAAATCAAATTGAACCAATAAAAAAGTCCATAGTGTACAACCAACTGTAATATAATTAGATCACCACAAAATAAACAATTACAGGGGGCATAACACTATGAACTGCTTAAA
>Ga0102926_1001064_pt1 | contig 16283 bp, 16 predicted proteins | sample SalPonR1_A_D2_MG_FD_78173 | JGI IMG/M metagenome (GOLD analysis project Ga0102926, IMG submission 78173) | Salt pond soil microbial communities from South San Francisco under conditions of wetland restoration - Salt Pond MetaG R1_A_D2_MG | ecosystem: Environmental > Aquatic > Marine > Intertidal...
GTACTTAGGGTTTTTAATTTCAAAGATATGGATTCTGCAGAGGCTTATAAAAACTACTTAGATGAAAAAATATCAGAGGAAGAGATTTTATGTGATAGGGACATTATTTTATGCGATAATATTAGAGAGTGTATTAATACAATAAAAGAAGCTAAAATAAAGCTAGAGACAATACTCGATAAAAAGGGATATACTTTTAAAGAATTGATTAAAAACAAGGAAGAAAGAAATAAACTTATTAGACAATTTAGAAAAAGTTCCACCTTAAGTCTTAAGGAAATAGGAAGTATTTTTGGAGGGCTAAGTGAATCATCAGTTTGTAAAATATTAAGTAAATAATGCCACAAAGTGGCATTTAAATTTAAAGGCGCATTCAAGTAGCGTCGACAAATTAAAAATAGAGGTGTTAAAATGGGATTTGAATTAAATTTTGATTCAAGCAGTATAAAAAGTGATACAAAAAATTTAGAAGAAAATGTCATGTATGATGTGCTTATAATTGGAGGAGGACCTGCAGGATTGAATAGTGCTCTTTATGCAACGCGTAACGGATTAAAAACAGGTATAATAGCGGAAAAGTATGGAGGACAGGTTCTTGATACATCTTCAGTAGAAAACTACTTAGGTTATGAATCTATACCTGGAGAAGATTTAGTAGGTGCTTTTAGAAAGCACGTAGAAAAGTATGAAATTCCGATAAAGAAGGATAGTAGAGTAGAAAAAGTACAGAAGAATGATAATAGATTTTACTTATCTATGTCTGATGGAATAGAGTTAAAATCAAAAACACTAATAGTAGCTACAGGGAGTAAGCCGAGAAAATTAAATGTACCGGGAGAAGAAGAATTTTCTGGCAAGGGAGTTGCTTACTGTGCAATATGTGATGCACCACTATTCCAAGGAAAAGATGTAGTTGTAGCTGGCGGTGGAAATTCAGCTGTAGAAGCTACTATAGATATAGCAAAGATTGCAAACAAAGTTTACCTAGTCCAAAGAAGTGTGCTGAGAGCTGAAAAAGCCTTGGTAGATAAATTAGAGACCTTAGATAATATAGAAATTCACTTAGGCACTCAGGTAAAAGAAATATACGGAGAAAAATTAGTAAAAGGAATAAAAGTATATAGTAAGGAAGAAAATAAAGAATTCAATATTAAAGCAGATGGTATATTTGTTGAAATAGGATATGTGCCAAATAGTAAACCATTTAAAGATTTAGTTAAAACCTTACCTAATGGTGAGATTGAAATAGATTGTTCATGTAACACGAGTTTACCAGGATTATTTGCAGCTGGAGATGTAACTACAGTACCCTATAAACAAATATCAATTTCAAGCGGTGAAGGAGCAAAAGCAGCTCTAAGTGCAAATGCATATATAAATAAACTTAAATAATAGGAGGATAAAAGAATGGCATTACTTAATGATGAAATTAGAACAAATTTACAAGAAGTATTTGGTAAAATGAAAAAAGAGGTAACTATTGCAGTATTTACAAAGGAAAATGGATGTGAAACTTGTAAAGATACTCTAGACTTTATGAAAGAAATCGAAGAAGTTGGAGAAAAAATAAAATTAGAAGAATACGACATGGAAAAAGACAGTAAAAAAGCTGAAGAGCTTAAGGTTGAAATGACACCTAGTATAGTATTGTTAGATAGTGAAGGTAAAGACCAGGGAATTAAATTTTATGGAATTCCTGCAGGACACGAGATAAATTCATTGATCACAGGATTAATTGAGGTATCAGGAGCTGGAGAAGAGATACCGTCAGCTCTAAAAGAAAGAATTGCCAAGATAAAAAGTCCTGTAGATATAAAGGTATTTGTGACTCTTGGATGCCCACATTGTCCTGGAGCTGTTGCAAAAGCACATAAGCTTGCATTGGAAAATCCAAACATAAATGCTCAGATGATTGAAGCTCAAACATTTTCCGAGTTATCTGACAAATACAATGTAAGTGGAGTACCGAAGATAGTAATTAACGAAGAACATGATTTAGTAGGAAATCAACCTATAGAAAAATTCTTAGAAACAATAGAAAGCATATAAGAAAAACATATTAAAAGGTCTCTTCGGAATTTATCCGAAGAGACCTTTTGTTTTAATAATTTTTTGATTTATCTTAAAAAAATTCGTAAATTTTTTGGACTAGTATAAGATTATTCAGAATATATTCGTATTTTACTTATTATCTCTTTTGAAATTTGTATTACAAGTGTTGAATCTCCAAGTCATTTAAGTTATAATGACTCAGATAGTTTGAAAAGGAGAATAAAAATATGACAAATCAAAGAAAAGCTGATATCTCTCTGTTTTTAGTAACCATTGGGTGGGGTATATCTTTTTTATTAACTAAAAATTCCCTTGATTTTTTAGAAACGTATAATTTTTTAGCAATAAGGTTTTTGCTGGCGTTTTTTATTTCCTATGGGATTTTTTATAAAAAATTCAAGAATTTAAATAAAAAAACCGTTAAATATGGAATTGGTTTAGGAATTTTATTATTTCTACATTACGCTCTTCAAACAGTAGGGTTAAATTATACAACAGTGTCAAAATCTGCATTTATAACCGGATTAAATGTAATTATGGTTCCCGTATTTTCAGCCATAATTATAAAGAAGGTTCCAGAAAGAAAAGTTGTTTTTAGTACAATCATAGCTTTTGCTGGATTAGGATTGCTTACACTGAATGGAAATATTGATGGAGTGAATATAGGAGACATATACACATTATTATGTGCTTTTGTATTTGCCCTGTATATAATACTGGTTGGTAAATACACCGTAAAGGTAGAATCTATATCTTTTGCTACTATACAGCTTGGTGTGGTAGGGATTTTAAGTTTAATAACTTCTTTTATGATAGAAAGTCCTGTAGTTCCTACGGAGATTGCAGCCTGGGGGAATATAATATTTTTAAGTGTTGTATGTACTTCTGGAGCTTATTTAGTTCAAAACGTAGCTCAAAAGTACACTTCGCCCTCGCATACAGCGCTTATTTATACTGGAGAGCCTGTATTTGCAGCTTTTTTTGGATATATATTTTTGGAAGAATTACTTTCTTTCAGAGGTACTTTAGGTGCAGTGATGATACTTTCAGGAATGTTGATAGTGGAAGTTAATTTTAAAAAATTATTAAAAAGCAAAAAAAGTAAGGCTAGTTAAAAAGACTGCAAAATTGCAGTCTTTTTTTAGTTAGAGTTGTTTATAAATACTGCTAAAAGGTGAGCTTTTTCTATAATATTATGCTTCAATATATATTCTCTTCCACTGAACTCTTTTTTGCCGGAAGGTCCAAAACCATCTATTATTGCCTTGCTAGAATCAGAAAAAGCTATATTATTGGAACTCCATCTATGGTCGCTGCTTACTATAATATCTAAGTTATCAGCTATTCTTTTAAGTTCTTTAAAGCTTTCTTCGGTTTGTGGTGTAAGTTGCATAGGTGGCCTTCTTTCGCTACCTTCGATTTGAAAATTATAAATATTTTTAAATTTTTTCTCAGGAATCATTTTTCTTATCTTATCATCGAAAGTAGTATATAAGTCTGGATCTCCAAATCTAATGTTTAAAGTCGATTCTCCGTGAAAATAAGGCTCGGTAATGTTAGAGCTTATATTCATTTTGCTTGGAGAAATTACTACACCTTTATCTTCATTTGTTTGCTTTACCATTTTATTTATAGTTTCTGTAAATACATTAACAGCCTTTGCAACATCTTCTGTTTTTGTAAATCTTTTCATATTCATAGAAATCTTGTATTTAGCAGAACCAGAACGACTAGTAACCATACCTCCGTGAATAAAACCACCGTTTAAACCTAAAATTATCTTAGCATTTTTACTATTATCTTTGATATATTTTTTGCTGAACCTTCCCTGCATTAAATCATCAGAAGTTAGTAAAATACCAATTCTCTTATTTTTAAGTTTTTTCGTATATTTTAAACTTTGAAGAGCCACCAATGCAGTGGCAATTCCTCCCTTATGCTCCCATATCCCTGTACCGTAGAGGCGATTTTCTTTATCTTGGAAATATTTTTGTTTTTCTGGTTTTACAGTGTTATCTAAATTGCCTAAGAGCAGGATGTCAATATCAGTAGTGTCAGTGTTTGAAAAATAAAGCACGTTTCCTACTTGACTTTGAGGAAAAACTTCAGTGGTAAATCCTAAAGAAGAAAGTTTAGCTTTTATAGAATTACCAAATTTATTAACACCTTCAATATTCTGAGTATATGTATTTTGGTCTACAAAATCATTTAAGATTTTAATTATGTAATCTTCTCTTGTACGTAGATAGCTTCTTATTTTAATCGTGGTAGGAATTCTTTTGCTTGAAGACTTCTCTTTAGTTTTTTCTATATTAAAATATCTCATAGAAGCTACATCAAGCATTTTATTTACTAGCTCATGATAATTTAAACCATAGGTTTTAGCTGCGGCTACATATGAGCCACCAAAACCTAAACTTGCCATAGAATTAACTTCCAAAACATAAATTTGATTATCTAAGCTCAATCGTATATCTACTCTTGCAAAGTCTCTTAATCCTAGAGAAGTAAATACATTTTTGCTTATAACCTGCATTTGTTTTGCAAGATCATCCGGTATTTGTGCGGGACATATTTTATTTTTCGGTTTGTGTTGTTTATCATCTACAGTTTGTATAGCATTTGGATCTCCTTCTAGATCTATCTCTAACACAGGGAAAGTTTCTACAGGATTATTTCCGATCAATCCAACTGCAAACTCTCTTCCTTTAATAAATTGCTCTACTAAAGCTTGTTGATGAAATTCAGAGATTATAAACTCTACAGCATCTCTAAGGTCTTCTTCGTTATATACAACTCTTAAACCAAAAGATACGCTTTCCATTTTGGGCTTTACTATTACTGGATATTTTACATCAGTCATATCATCAGATTTAGAAGAAAATACCCAAAAATCTGGGGTAGGAAGATTGTTTTTTTGAAGGATAATTTTAGTTATAACTTTGTCTAATGCTAAAGCATGACCTGATGGATTTGAACCAACATAGGGTATACCTGTCATTTCAAGCATAGAAGGAATATGTGTATATCTGCTTTCTCCCTGTATTCCATATGCCATGTTAAATACTATGCCGTGCTTGGTATCATTACCAACTCGTGGAAAAAAATCCTTTAATTTATCAAATACTTCCATATTGCCGTCTATTATTTCAACATTGTGACCGTTTTTTTCTAAAGCTTCAGCTACTTTTTTTACTACTCTTGGGTTATATATTTCTTTGTTTTGCATTCCAAAAACGTTTATTACTTTTCTTCTATCTTCGTTATAAACTATTGCAACTCTCAAATCAATCACCTACCTCTAATCCACATAATTTAATAAAATTTTTAACCATTAATAATCCATCATCCTTACTTACTTCAGGATGACCTTGGAATCCATATATAGGTTTATCCTTGTGTTTTATAATTTCCGTATCGCAAGTATCAGATTTAGCTAGTGATATGAAGTCTTTTGGCATTTCTGACACATAATAGTTATGCCGCTTTTGTATTTTGACCTTATTTGATGTCAATCCTTCAAAGATTGGGTCATCCATATTTGTTATTTCTATTTCTTCTTTTCTCCTATGAGATTCCTGTAATCTTTTTATACGACCATAGTTGTGAATTGCTATAATCTCATGACCTAAACAAAAACCCATTACAGGAACATCAAAATTATGGAGGGCTACAAAATTTGTAGTTAAATTTAGGGGGGTGTAGGGATTACCGCGACCACCTGAAAGTATGATACCGCTTATTTTCGACTGAAAAGATAATGTGATTGGTTGATTATGGTCGAAAAAAATAAAATCAAAATCTTTTTCTGCTAGAAATTGGCGTTTAAAAGTTTTAATATAGGAGCTTTGATTATCAATTATTAATAGCATGTTTTTACCCTCTTGTTTTTTATTTTTTGATAGAATAATAATACTTTATTAATACAACAAAATCAATAACTTAAATTAAATTTTTAAAATATTTAACATTGGAAATTATTCTTTATGTAGAATTCTGATAATTTTATTTTCTAAATAGATATTGCAGATATATATTTAAATATACCTGCAATATAACTATATTTTAATTATTTATCTAATTTTTTCCCGAACTTTTTAAATACCTTGCCAAGCTTTCCTTTAGCTTCTTCAATATTTTCTTCTGCTTTGCCTTTTAATTCAGCTAAATCTTTTTCAGCTTCGTTTTTCTTTTCTTCTAGTTCTTTTATTTTTTCTTTAATTTCAAGGTCATCTTTTTTGTCTTTCGCCTTTTCTTTTAATTCTTCTATCTCAGCATTTTTTTCGTGAATAAAAGCTTCTAATTCCTTTAATTTTTTTTGGAATTCTTCTTTATATTTCTTTGTTTTTGACATTCATAACCCTCCTAAAATTTTTTTAAAAAATTGCTCTATTACATATATACCAGTATTATCCTTGAATATTCACATGAAGACCTATATTTAAATAAAAAATATCATAAGTGTATATAAATTTAATTGGTTTGGGTAAATATATAAGGAATATTAAATGAGGGGGTAAGTGATTTTCACTAATCACTATTGAAAGATGGTTGATGGAAATTCTCTAAATTTTCCAGGAATTTTTCAAATTTTCCTTGTAATCTATACTATATTTACTCCAACCGATTATTAAAGCACCGATAGCTGAATTGTAAATAGGATCTACAGGACTCATATTTGGATATATTTTCTGTAGTTTTTTTATTAGGTTATCCTTTATATAATCGCATTTTAAAATTATACTTCCAGAATAGGTAAATAGAAAGGCTTCATCTGAACAATATAGCTTTCCTATAAGTGGATAAACTAAATCAAATAAATCATCAACAGTTCTATTTACAAGAAAAAGTGACAGTGAATCCTTTTCTTTTAGATGTTTAAATACTAGTGGAGCTAAAGCGGCTATTTCTCTTGTATTATGAACCTTATCATATGCGTAAGTTATAGTATCTCTTGGATCTTCTATTCCGATATGATGAAGTAGTTCATAATAGAGTTTGGTTTTTTCGAACCTGCCGTCGTAAACCTTCATAATCATCTTTAAAGCATTTAAACCTATGCTGTACCCGCTTCCTTCATCTCCTAATATATGGGTCCACCCACCCATACGGTGGTAATTTGAATCCTTTTTACCAACAGCAACTGAGCCTGTACCAGAAGCAACTATTAATCCATTTTGATAATTTAAAGCTCCAGCTAGGGATGAGTAAGAGTCATTTTGCAAAAGAACATCACAAGATAAATTCATAGAATCAAAAATAGATTGAAGTACCTTTCTATCCCTCTCCCTATCAAGTCCTGCTATTCCAGCAGATATGAATTTTAAATCATCCTTACCTATATTTTTTTTGTTTATGAAATATTCTACTATTTCTTTTAAAACTAATTCAGTAGATTTTTTGCCGATTATCTGATAATTGCTTGGCCCAAAAATTTTTTTATTTAGAATATTTCCCTGCATATCTGCAAAATATGCTAAAGTCTTACTTCCGCCTCCATCAATTCCTATACAATATTTCATTTTTTTCCTTTCATACTTTTATATTTTCGTTCCTGCCATTCCCAACTTTGAACTGAAGCAAAACCAGCAAGAATAGCAGAAATAAAAATATTTTTAAATATTAAATTTCCAATTTCACTCCAAGTAAAAACCAAATCATGTACTGCAAAATCTTTTAATATTAATAGAATTAGTATTATTATTGTACCTACAGCAGTTCCTTTTAAAAAATAATTTTTCTTGCCTTTTTCTCTGCGCTTTTCCCATTTTTTAAGAAATTTTTCATCTACTGTCAATATAATCAACTCCTAATTTATCTATAAAATAATATTATATACAAGGGCTAAACCAATGGTTATAAGTACTAAAACTGGTGCGAAAAATTTATACTCTTTATAAAGCTCTATAGTGGTGATACCCATAATCTGTGTAGTAAAGGCCTGACATAGATGCAGAGGGGAGAAAAAGTATCCAACAAAGGAACAAGCAGTAGCAATAAATACGTAAAGGTGCATCATCTGATATGATACGTCTAATTGAGCTATCAAAGGCAGGGTAATTGCCATAGCCGCTACTTGATACCCTGTAATAAAACCGAAAAAAGTAGATGTTAAAAGCAAAACAAAAAGTATTGAAATCATACTTGAACTTGCTGCGAATATATTATTGAAAATAGTAAGCATTTCCGACATTTCCATAATAATATTTTGCATTATAAGTACTGCAGTTACCGTTAAAACTATATTTACATTGATAGATTTTATAGCATTGATTAAAAAGGCTTTCTTATTTCCCAAAATATATACTATAAGTAAACTGGCAAACATAGATATATAAAAAGGTATACCGGTAATTCCTGTAATTATTACACAAACGTATATAGGAGAAGTGTAGATTGCTAGTTTTTTAAAATTGCTGAAATTTCTACCCTTGGCCTTCCTGTCTCCTAAGTCTATATCCCTAAGAAACATAAGATATCCTGCGGCAATAATACTTACTACAAAAAAGAAATTTAACCCTATAAGTAAAGGGACGCTTATATCAGGCATAATAGAAGTAACTATTAAAATCGATGTGGAATAAGGCAGTAAAAACATAGCTATATGTCGGAAAACTAAATTTATAACAGCTCGTCTGGGAGGAGATAAATTTATTTCTCCTCCTATTTTCTTAACGAAAGGGGCTGACAAAATTGCTCCTCCCGGTATAATTAAAAAACCTATCATTGCCGGGATTATAGTTATTATATTTCTCTTACTCCCGATAAGTTTCTGCATAGTTTCTACAATAATATCTAAAATTTGGTAGTGTTTCATTACACCACCTAAAATACTAACCATTGTTACTACTAGTATGGTATTTAAAGATGACATTTGAGTAAAAACGTCCAAAACTGCTCCTGAAAAGCTTTGGAAGCCTATTCCAGATACTATACCTAAAACAACCGACGTAACAAGTATAGAATATCCTAGTTTAACCTTGAGTTTAATAAAAATGGGAATAAGCATAAATGATAAAACTGCTGTTATTAGTTGATACATTATCTGACCTTCCTTTTAGTTAAAGATTTTTTTTGATTGATCCTAAAATACCTCTGGCTATTTCTCTTCCTAAAGTTCTAGTAACTGTACTCATAAAAGACTTTGTGACCTTATTTGGAGAAAATGGATTTTTTCTATCCTCAGCAGCTTTTCTTCTCTCTTCTGCTTTTCTCTGTTTTTCTCTTTCTTTGATTTCTTTTTCCTTTGCAAGTCTTTCCTCTTCAGCTTTGGCTTCCTGTTCTAAAGCATCATATTTTTTTCCTATTATTTCAAAAGCTGATTCTCTATCAACTGTATCTTTGTATTTATAAAACATAGGAGAATTATTAATTACTAAAGTTCTCTTCTCATCTGTGATAACTCCTATTTTACTTTCAGGAGGTGCTATTAAGGCCCGCTCTACTACTGATGGTCTACCTTCTTCATCTAAAAATGATACTAATGCTTCTCCGGTTTTAAGTTGACTTATAACTTTTTTTACTTCAAATTTAGGGTTTTGTCTGAAAGTATCAGCAGCTGTATTTACAGCTTTCTGGTCTCTTGGAGTATAGGCTCTTAATGCATGCTGAACTCTATTTCCCAACTGTCCCAATACAGTATCAGGGATATCTATAGGGTTTTGTGTAACAAAGTATACGCCTACACCTTTAGAACGAATTAAACGAACCACAAGCTCAATTTTTTCCAGAAGAATCTTTGGAGTACCTTTGAAAAGAAGATGAGCTTCATCGAAGAAAAATACCATCTTAGGTTTTTCAGGATCACCTACTTCAGGTAGATTTTCAAATAGTTCCGAAAGCAGCCAAAGTAAAAAGGTAGAATAAATTCTAGGAGAAGTGAAAAGATCCTGAGAAGCTAATACATTTATCATACCTCTTCCATCTACATCTTGAGCAAACAAATCATTGATATTTAAAGATGGTTCTCCAAAGAATACATCCCCTCCTGCATCTTCTAAGGTAAGAAGAGACCTTTGTATAGCACCAATGGACCTGGTAGAAATATTTCCGTATTTTAGAGTAAATTCTTTAGCATTATCTCCTACATATTGAAGCATTGCTCTTAAATCCTTAATATCTATTAGAAGCCATCCTCTTTCGTCGGCAATACGAAAAACTATATTTAAAATACTTGATTGTATTTCATTTAAATCTAAAAGTCTAGACAGAAGAACAGGACCCATTTCAGAAACATCTGTACGTATAGGATGACCTATATTTCCAAAGACATCCCACAACCTTACGGGATATGATTTAAGATTGAAATCCGGAAGACCTATAAAATCAAGTCTTTCCTGTATTTTAGAATTCATACTTCCAGACTCAGCTAAACTAGCTAAATCACCTTTAACGTCGGATAAAAAAACAGGCACACCTATTTTACTAAAATGTTCAGCCATGACTTTCAGAGTAATTGTTTTTCCCGTACCGGTAGCTCCTGCAATTAAACCGTGTCTGTTACTCATATTGGAAAGTAACTCTACGGGTTTATCTCCTTTACCGATTTTAAATCTAAAACCTTTAGACATAATAAGTCCTCCTCTATTAGTATTCTCATATTTATTATCCATTATATCATAAAATATATTAAAAGTTATACACATAAGTAGTTTAGAATGTATTTGACACTAAAAATCCAAATAGATATAATAGGCTTAATTAGAAAATATTAACTAAGGAGAGTATAATGATAGTAATAGTATCAAAGAATACAGTTAAAGAAGAAAAAGTAGAAGAGTTCAAAAATCTAACAAAAGAATTAATAAAATTAAGCCAAAAAGAAGAAGGTTGTATAGAATATAACTTATATCAAGATATTAAAAATCCAAAAGTTTTAACTTTCATAGAAAAATGGAAAAGTGAAGAAGATTTTGAAAAACATAAAGAAACTAATCATTTTAAAGATATAGTGCCTAAAATAAAATCCTTTAATCAAGAGGGAGAATTAAATTTATATAAAAAGGTATATAAATAATAATTAATTAATTAAAAAATAGGAGGATTATAAATGAAAAAAATAAAAGTAGCAGATGGTATTCATATGCTATCTATGAATGTAGAGGATATACTTTTCGAAGGAATATGGGATATTGCTAATGGAGTTACCTTAAATTCCTATATAGTAAAAGGAGATAAGACTGCAATAATAGACGGAGTGATAGGTTGGGATGGAATACCTGATACCTTATATAAAAGTCTTGAAGAAATAAATGTAGATCCTAAAGAAATAGACTATGTGATAGTAAATCATATGGAGCCTGACCATTCAGGATGGATTGAAAATTTCAAAAAAATTAATAATAATTTTACCATAATATGCACAGATAAAGCAGCAAAATTGGTGAAATCATTCTTTGATAATAATGAAAAGATAAAAGTAGTAAAAGAAGGCGATACCTTAGACTTAGGAGCAGGAAAAGTTCTAAGTTTTCACCCAGTGCCTAATGTACACTGGCCGGATACTATGATGACTTATGAATCAGATACCAAGACATTATTTTCATGTGACATGTATGGATCTTTTGGAAAAATAAATGAAAGTTATTTTGACGATCAGATGAATGAAGAAGATGTGGAGTTTTTCGAAGAAGAAGGCATAAGATATTTTTCTAATGTTATGACTACTTTTACACCACAGGTAAAAAAGGCTATAAACAAGACTGAAGAATTAGATATAAAAGTTATAGCACCAGGTCATGGACCTTTATACAGAGAAAATACTAAAAAGATAATAGAGGATTATTCAAGATATTCGGAGTATTCAAAGGGAGCAGGAAAAAATGAAGTAACAATACTTTGGGGCTCAATGTATGGAATGACAAAAAAAGCAGTAGATTTTGCAGAAAAAGTTTTAGAAGAAAAGGGTGTAAAAGTCAATAAATTGGAAATGCCTTTAAAAAGCGAAAGTGAAATGATGGCTACAGTTTTTAAATCCACAGGTATTATAGTTGCAGCACCTACCTATGAATACAAGATGTTTCCTCCAGTAGCAGCAGCATTAGAAGAACTAGGCAGAAAAAAAATTACTGGTAAAACAGCTTTTAGTTTTGGGTCATACGGATGGTCCGGAGGAGCTCAAAAAGAATTAAATGACATAATAGAAAGAAACAGAATGAAATGGGATTTTGTAAAACCAGTAGAATTTGAAGGATCTCCAAGAGAAGAAGATTTAAAAAAAGTTGAAGAAGGCATATGTGAACTCATAGAAAGAATGGAAGATAAAATATTAGAATAAAAAAAGGGCTGATTTGCTTAGGTAAATCAGCCCTTTTAATTTATATGATTTTAAATATTACAGTAGCCAACAACCTTGTATTCTTCAGGTATCTTGTAGTCTTTATCTGGGATATCCATAACCCAGTCTACATCTGTTAGTGTTCGATCTACTATAGACTCAAAAAATAGCATTGAAATACCAGCGTCAATTTTTTCATCGTATTCTCCAATGTTTTCATCATCTCTTATTGTAAGAATAACTTTTTCCCCATCTAAAATAAATCTCCAAGGTTGTCTATTCATAGTAGAAGGAGCTAGCCTTGCGTAATTCAGAGCGTCTAAAAGTCCTCTGTTTTTAATTTCTTCGTAGGTTGCATTATGGCCCCACTCTTTTATGTAGACAATTTCTTCTATTTTACATCTAGTAGATATGTTGTTTTTAACTATTTTTAATTGAGATTTAGAATAGTTGTCTCCCACATTAGTGGTATTAACAACCTTATTTTTATTTGCATCATAACCTAAGGCCATTATCGCTACAATTTCTTTATCTGTGTTTAGAAATAATCTTTTTTTAACTTTTTCACTGTCAGGGAATGTAATCCAACAGGTATTAACGCCTAGATCTAAGGCTTTTAAAGAGATTTTTTCTCCTAAATATCCTGCATTTTCAATGTAGTATCCTTTTTTTTGGGATAATAATATCAAATAATGAGGAGCTTCTATCATTATTCCTTGATACCCAGCAGTTTCTTGAAGTTGTAAATAAACATGAGATTTATCTTTTACCAATAATTCAGTATCAATACCTGGAATTAGCTTATCTGCTTCTTCTGAAAATTGAAGGAGATCATCTATTAATTTCTGTGGTACTGTTTTTTTCTTATAGTCTCTTACAGATTTTCTTTCCTCTATTAATTTTTTATAATTCATATAAAACTCCCTTCATATAAGATTTAAAATATACTAATCCTATTCTGTTTTATAAATACCCAGATATATGATAAATAAACATGGATATTATTTAAAAGTAATCAAAGGTTTTTTTAATAAAGCAGAGAAAAGGGTATGTATTAAACTAATTGGTAGAAATATTACAAAAGTTAATAGCATTCCGATCTCATAAATCAAACCACTTCTTTCATCAGGTTTCCCTTTAAATCTATGCATAAAAGACCCTAAAGGAATGCCGTATGCATTACCCATCATTATCATTCGAGTACATGCTAAAATACCTTCAGCTTTTGTTTTACCATAAACTGCTACTACTTTGTGCCATGATTCTTTTGAAGGTTTTCCTCTTTTATCTGCATAATGCTGGGCAAAAAGTACTCCTTCTATTTCATTGTCGGGGATATTGTCAATAATACCATCCATCATATTTTTAATTTCTTCGTGATCTATACCTGCTTCCAGAGCGGCCTTGGTATGAGCATAAGAACACATAGGACAACTATTGACCTCTGTCACAGCAAGCATTATTCTTTCTATGAATTTTGAATCCATTAAGTCTTCGGATTTAGCTTTTTTTAAAGCCCCTATAGTTCTTATTCCCTTATACATAATTTTATAAGACTCACCTATCGAATACAGTTTTCTCCCAAATTTTTTATTCATGAAATTCACTCCTAAAACATATTTTGCATATACCATATTATACCATAGGTGGTAATTATTTGTTAAAATTGACAAGGTATAAAGTTGAGAGTATTATAATAATCAAAAGGTTAGGGGGCAGAAAATTGAGTGATAAAGGAAGTAGGAGATTATTTAATTTGATTTCACCAATTTATGGACTGTTTTTTAACAGTCAAAGACGAAATTTTCAAGATGTAATCAAAAAAGTGGAAGAAGATTTAGATATAAGAAAATATGAAAAAATAATTGACGTAGGGTGTGGTACGGGAGCTCTGTGTTCAGTTTTGTATGAAGAAGGATTAAGGGTTACAGGAGTAGATCCTGCACAGCTTATGCTTGATATTGCAATAAGAAAAAATAAGGATAAAGATATAGATTTTCAAATAGGCAATGTTTTAGAAGGATTAGATTTTGAAGAGAACAGCTTCGATATAGCTATAGCTTCTTATGTTGCCCATGGATTGCAGCCGGGAGAAAGAAAAAAGATGTATAGAGAAATGAGCAGAGTATCTAAAGTATGGGTTGTTATCCACGATTACAATAAAAAAAGAAACATCCTTACATCAATAGTAGAATGGCTTGAAAGAGGAGATTATTTTAGATTTATAAAAACTGCAGAAAAGGAAATGAAAGACTGCTCTCACGAAATGGAAGAATGTTTTTCTGAAGTAAATGTAGTTGATGTAGGAGAAAGAGCTGCTTGGTATATATGCAAACCTAAATAAAAAGAAGCTACATAAAGCAGCTTCTATTTATTTCTATTTGATGAGTACTGAGATAAAAATCCGTGTTTCATCCAATCCACATCAATCCAACCTTTGTTTTCTTTTAGGCCGTTGTAGTATACGTATTCTTCTTCTATGTTGTTGTTTTGGGTAAACTGAAGTACAATACCCAGATATTGATAATTGGCACTATAAATATCCATAGATTCTTCTTCTAATGCTGGTGCTAGGTCATTTTCTATTTTAGATTTTATTTCTTCTATGTACTTTTCTTTAAAGCCTTCACTGCTTTCGATTTTGACCAGTATAACTCCATCACTCTTAAAGGTTTTTCTTATAGTAATATCTTTTCCAGATGATTTGTTTTCTTCAATAAAATTAGCTACTATATCTGTATCCATCTTTAAGAATGGATAATCGGTATAAGTGTTTTCCCAGTAGGAAGTAGACACTAGTTTTAAATTATCATCAAATTTATAATCTCTTCTAAAAGCCCTTACATCGTATATATATACTCGAAGACTTAAATTTCTGTAAGGTTTCTCTCTAGATTTCATTATAGAATCATCATCCAAATTAAATTCATATAAATATGGCGGGATGCCTATAGCAGCAGCAGGAGACATGCTTATAAAAGTATTAGATAGATAAGACATAAAATTGCCAACTTCAGCACTGGTAATGTTTTGGTCAAAATACAGAACAAAGTGGTAGGTATTGTCGCTGTAATAAAATTTATGGTCTTTCAAACTCTTCATTGCAAGGTCATTTTCAAAATATTCCTGAGATTCTTCATTGTTTCCAATCAAATTTATAGATTCCGGCTTTTTATCCTCTTCAAAAACAGGATCTATCTCATAAGGAGAGATTTCTTCAGAAGTATCTGAACATCCGGCAAAAAAGGTTGATATTAATACAATTACTAAAATAATATTAAATTTTGATTTCATATATCCTCCAAAAAATAAATCGTTATTTATTTAAATTATATCACAATTTTAATAAAAAACAATCCTTCTTAAAATTGAAGGATTGTTGATTCTTTAGAAATTCATTCTACAACTATACTATGTTTTTCTTTTTCTATAACTTCACCGATTAATGCATAAGGTGTAGGACTGTTTTCTAATTCATCCAGCAGATTTTGTGCCTTGTCTTTATCAACTGAGATCAAAAGTCCTCCAGAGGTTTGGGGATCATACATACAGTCGGCTAATTCTTGAGGAACTTTTTCTGATATTTTTACAGAATCTTTTATATGGTTCATGTTTTTATAAGCTCCAGCAGGTATAATGCCCATTTTTGCTAGAGAAAGAGCTTCCTCTATTATAGGGACAGATTTAGAATTAAGCTTGATAGTTACATTGCTGCCTGCAGCCATTTCGTAAGCATGTCCTAATAGGCCGAATCCGGTTACATCAGTACAACTGTTTACCCCTACTTTCATCATTGCATTCTTAGCAAATTTATTTAAAGTGGACATAGTTTTGATGGCTTCATTGTAGGTTTCTTCACCTACCATGTCGGACTTAATTCCTGTATTAATAACTCCCAAGCCTATAGGTTTAGTAAGAATTAACATATCTCCTGCCTTAGCATTGCAGTTTGTTA
>Ga0102926_1001070_pt1 | contig 16258 bp, 19 predicted proteins | sample SalPonR1_A_D2_MG_FD_78173 | JGI IMG/M metagenome (GOLD analysis project Ga0102926, IMG submission 78173) | Salt pond soil microbial communities from South San Francisco under conditions of wetland restoration - Salt Pond MetaG R1_A_D2_MG | ecosystem: Environmental > Aquatic > Marine > Intertidal...
GCAACTGGCCCTCGGCTTTTGCACTGTTCGGCTATGCGGCCCTGTTTTCTTTCGCCTACCTCAGCCTCACGGCGGCCACCGGCGCGCTGCTGCTGTTCGGCGCCGTGCAGGTGACGATGATCGGGCTGGGACTCTGGGGCGGCGAGCGGCTGCGCATGCTGCAGGGCCTTGGCGTCGCGCTGGCATTCGGCGGCCTGGTCGGCCTGCTGATGCCGGGGCTGTCTGCGCCGCCGCTGGGCGGCGCGCTGCTGATGATCGGCGCCGGCGTCTCCTGGGGCGTCTATTCCGTGCGCGGCAAGGGCCTGGGGAACCCGACGCGGGTCACCGCCGGCAACTTTCTTCGCACCGTGCCGATCACGCTCGTGCTCAGCCTGCTGCTGCTGCGCGACCTTTCTCTGGACGCCGCGGGCATCGGCTATGCGGTCGCCTCGGGCGCGCTGACCTCGGCGCTCGGCTACGTACTCTGGTACACCGTGCTGCCGATGATCCGGGCGACCACGGCGGCCACCGTGCAGCTCAGCGTACCGGTGATCGTCGCGATCGGCGGCGTCGCGCTGCTGGGCGAAGCGATCACGCTGCGGCTGGTGCTGGCCTCGGCCGCCGTGCTCGGCGGAATCTGGCTGGTGATCGCTGGCAAGCCGGCCCGGCGCGAATCGCCCGGCTGAACAGGATCGACGCGGGTTCGACAATCACATCTGCTTGTCGCATCATCTTGCCAGCCTCGCACGGGAGCACCGGGCAAAACCGATGTCTTTTTTTTCGGAACTGAAACGTCGGAATGTCATACGCGTGGGACTGGCCTACGTGGTCGCGGCGTGGGTTCTGATCCAGGTGATGGAGATCGCCGTCGAGGCTTTCGAGGCACCGGCCTGGGTGCTGAAGCTCATCGTCACGATGCTCGCGGCAGGACTGTTGCCGGCCCTGGTTTTTTCCTGGGTGTACGAACTGACGCCCGACGGTTTGAAACGCGAGTCGGAGGTGTCGCCCGAAGAGTCCGCGTTGGCGCACACGGCCAGGAAGCTCAATCTCACGGTGATCGCGCTCCTGTTGCTCGCGATGGCTATCTTTGTAGGCGATCGTTTCATGGCTTCGCCGGCATCGGCGCCGACGCAGCAGGCATCGACCGGCGCGATGCGCATTCAGCCGGCGGACACTACCGCGACGACGGCGTCGACTCAAAAAGAAACGGTCGCCGGCGCGCAGCAAGCCGCAGCCGATACCGCACCCCCGGTCGTCGCGGTGCTGCCTTTCGCCGCCCGCAGCATGGGCGGCGAGGAAGGCCGGTTTCTTGCCGACGGCATCCACGACGACCTGCTCACGCAGCTCGCCAAGCTGGAAATCTTCCGCGTGGTCTCGCGCACCTCGGTGATGGAATACCTGGACACGACCAAGAACATGCGGCAGATCGGCGAAGAGCTCGGCGCCGGTCATATCCTCGAGGGTGGCCTGCAGCAGGCGGGCGGGCGGGTACGCATCAATGCCCAGTTGATCGACGCCGTCACCGACGAACACCTGTGGGCCGAGACGTTCGAGCGCGAACTGACCCCGGACGCGATCTTCGAGATCCAGGCGGAGATCGCGCTGGCCATCGCCAGCGCGCTGAAGGCCACCTTGAGCGAAGAGGAGGCGGCCGAGCTCGCCAAGGCGCCCACTTCGAGCCAGGGCGCCTACGAGGCCTTTCTGCAGGCGCGGCTGAATACTTATGTTTATGACGCGGACGCGCGCAAGCTTTCCGTGCGCCAGTTCGAGAATGCAGTCGCGCTGGATCCGGATTTTGCCGAGGCCTGGGGATGGCTGGGGTTCGCACGCTTGCTCTCCGCGTGGTCGAGCGGCCTGAACAACCTGGGGATCACGCCGGGGGACGAACCGCTGGTCGCCAGCGCGCGCGAGGCCATCGCCCGCGCGCGCGAGCTCAAGCCGGGGCTGCCGGAAGCGGATTATGCTGAAGCGCACTACTACTATTGGGCGCGGGCCGACTACGATGCCGCGCTGCGCATGATCGAGCCCCTGATCACGCGTTTCCCGAACAACGGCGACTGGATGGCCTCGCGCGGCTGGTTCAACCGGCGCGCCGGAAACTGGGCGCAGGGAGTCGCCGACCTGGAGCGCGCGCTGGAGCTGGACCCTCGCAACGGCTTCGTGGCGCTGGAGCTGGCGTCCTTCCATATACAGCTGCGCCAGTGGGAGCAGGCGCGATCGGCACTGGAGCACGCGCTGGCCATCAGCGGCGAGCTCGAGACTTATCTCTATCACCGTGCACGGCTCGAAATGGGATGTTGCGGCGACCTGTCGGCGGCGCGCGAGCTGGCCGAGCGACTGCAAGACACCGGTCGCGACGTCATGCCCATGGTGAACGTGCTGCGTCTCGAGGGACGGCACGCAGAGGCCCTGGCGCTGCTCGAGCAGTATGGGCCGGGCGTCTCGGCTGCCGGGCCGGATGAGAACTGGCGCACGGCGATCCTGCTCGCAGGCCAAATGGGCGACGCAACGGCGCTGGGCCGCGATGCCGAGGCCTACCGGGCGCACCTGGAGACATATCTCGCCGGGCACGAGGCATTTTCTCAAGTGCACCGCGACCTGGCTCTTGCGGCGCTTGCCCTGGGCGAGCGCGACGCCGCGCTGGAGCATTATGCCGCCGCCGGCAGCCTGCGCCGGGCCGACGCGGTCTTCGACGCTTTCGCGCAGACGGACTGGGCGGAAGTGTTCGCGCTGTTCGGCGAACACGAGCTTGCGCTGGAGCACCTGGCGCGCTCGCTGGCAATGCCGGCGGGCATGAACTGGCCCCTCGTGCGGCTCAACCCGGTGTTCGACGGCCTCCGGGACCATCCGGGCTATGCGGCGCTGGAGCGAAAGTACCGGACGGACTCCTGAGCCGGGTGCCGACTGGGAAAACCGCGGGCATGGCTCCAGTCTCCGAGAAACTGCGCTATTTTCACGTCGCGTTCTGCGCCACCGTGCCGGGTCGCCTGTTCTTTCCCGACTGAAGGAGCCGTTCGCAACCATGCAACTGCACGCCGATTTCTCCCGACGGGTGGTGCTGCGCCCGGAGGACCGTGACTGGACGCCTTCCCCCATGGCGGGCGTCGAGCGGCAGATGCTCGACCGTGTCGGCGGCGAAGTCGCGCGGGCCACCTCCATCGTGCGCTATGAGCCCGGCAGCCATTTCTCCGCCCACAGCCATCCCGGCGGCGAGGAATTCCTGGTGCTGGAGGGCGTGTTCTCGGACGAGAGCGGCGACTATCCGGCCGGCAGCTACGTGCGCAACCCGATCGGCAGCGGCCACGCGCCGCGCACCGGCCCCGGCTGCACGATCCTCGTGAAGCTTTACCAGTTTGCGGCGGCAGACACTGCACAGTTCGCCATCGATACCCGCGAGGCGGCGTGGCGCCCGGGCGTGATCGAGGGCCTGCAGGTGCAGCCCCTGCATTCCCACGGCACCGAGCACACGGCGCTGGTGCGTTGGGCGCCCGGCACGATCTTCAATCGCCACACTCACTGGGGCGGAGAAGAGATCTACGTGCTGGAGGGGTCGCTCGAGGACGAGTTCGGCCACTATCCCGAGGGCACGTGGATCCGCAGCCCGCACCTGTCCTCTCACCAGCCCGCCAGCCCCTCGGGCTGCACGATCTTCGTCAAGACGGGCCACCTGCACGAGTCGGCGCTCGCCGGCTGGTCCGACGCCGCGCCCTGAGGCCTGCCGACGGCGTTGTCCCCGGGCGGGACGCTACTCCTCGCCGCGCGGCCGGTAGCTGAATTTCTGGCCGGAGATCGACGCCTCGTACATCAGGCCGCCCTTGGCGATGATGAAGGTGGCCACGCCCTTGTGGAATTCGCCGGCCGTGGTGGCGTCCTTCTTGCCGCCGCTGGCGGAGGCGCTGCTGCCCGTGGTGCTCGCGCTGCCGGAAGCCGCCGCGGTGATGACCACCGCGCTCGCGTTGGCCCCGAACTCGAAGTTGCCGGAAGTGAATTCCTCCAGCGCGCGCTTGTCCCTGAAGAACATCATCTGGCTGAAGGCCTGCCCGCCCGCCTGGAAGCCGATGCTGAGCTGCGTCATGGTGGTGTCGCCGATGTACTCGCCCTGCCGATAGACCCGGCCCTTGCCGTGCGCCCCGCCGATGCCCAGCCCGCCCTTGCCGATGGTCGGGAAAACCGCGTAGCCGTAGGACTTTGAAAAGAACTCGGCGCTTTCGCCGGCTTCCTTGAACAACTCGATGGTCTCGCTGTACTTGTCGGCGAGAGCGGGAGTGCTCGCCAGCAGCGTCGCGGCAAATACCAGCAGGGTGCGTCGGATCATTCTCGTGCTCCAGTGAAAATGGAAAATATGCTGACGGGATCAGCGCCTGAGGATCGCCCACCAGCGGGCCACGTTGAGCAGGCTCATCAGGGAGGCGGCCACGTAGGTGAGGGCCGCGGCCTGCAGGATGCGATGGGCGTGCGGCCGGTCGGTCTCGGGCAGCACTTCGTGCTCTTCCAGCATGGGAAGCGCGCGGCCGAAGCTGGCGTCGACTTCCGTGGGCAGCGTGACCAGGTGCACCAGGGTGGCGGTTCCCAGGCTCAGCAGCCCGCCAAAAAACATCAGGTAGCCCAGCGAGGGCACGCGCGTCAGCATGCCGATGAAGGGCGAGACCATCAGGATCCCGGCGCCGAATCTCTCCAGCGGGCTCATCATCCTCACCAGGTGGTGGCGCAGCCGCAATGGCGGGTAGCCCGTGCTGTCCTGCACCGCGTGACCGACCTCGTGCGCCGCCACGGTGATCGCCGTCAGGGAGCGGCCGTGGTACTTGTCGGACGTCAGGCGCACGGTCTTGTCGGTGGGGTCGTAGTGGTCGCCCTGCTGGGTTTCCTCCACCTTGACGTGGCCCAGCCCGTTCCGGTCGAGCAGGTAGCGCGCCAGCTCCGCGCCGCTCCCCTTGTAGCGGTCGTTCGGGCTGGAGTACTTGGCCAGCACGTGCTTCACCCACAGGCCGGGGCCGAACACGATGCCGAGCAACACGAGGGCGAACAGCAGAAAATGCATGACGCTATGATAAGTGAAAGCCCGCCCGGGTGCCGCACGCTGTAACATCGACTTCATGGGTTTTTACGACCGCCACGTGCTGCCGCGCATCGTGCACCTGGCCTGCAGCACACGGCCGGCAATGCGCCAGCGCGGGAAAGTGGTTCCGCGTGCCCACGGCGAGGTGCTGGAGATCGGCGTCGGCTCGGGACTGAACCTGCCCTTTTACGATGCCGAGAAAGTCCGCAAGGTATGGGGCCTGGAACCCTCGCCGGAGATGATCGAAATGGCCGGCAAGGTGGCCGAGCCCCTGCCGCTGGAGGTGGAGTTCATTCCGCTGCCGGGACACGAGCTGCCGCTGGAGGACGACAGCGTGGACACGGTGCTGACCACCTACACGCTGTGCACCATCCCCGACACGGCCGAGGTGCTCGAGCAGGCGCGCCGTGTTCTGCGTCCCGGCGGGGAGCTGATTTTCTGCGAGCACGGCCGGGCGCCGGACCGCTGGGTCCGCCGCCAGCAGGACTTCATCAACCCGGCCTGGTCCTGGCTGGGAGGCGGCTGCAACCTCAATCGCGTGATCCCCGGACTGCTCGCCGAAGGCGGCTTCGAAGTGCGGCAGCTGGACACCATGTACATCCCGGGGTGGCGCCCGGCCTGTTTCAATTACTGGGGCAGCGCGGTGCCGCGCTGAACGGCATGAAAGAAATCAATAGCAAAGAAGTCGAGCGGCTGTTCACCACCGCGCCCTTCATCCGCGAGCTCGGCCTGCGCCTGGTCTCGATCGCCGCCGGGGAGTGTCACAGTGCGCTCACGCTGGAGGCGCGCCACCAGCAGCAGGACGGCTTCGTGCATGCCGGCGTGCAGGGCGCCGTTGCCGACCACACCGCGGGAGCGGCGGCGGCCTCGCTGGTGAGCGAGACGGAGGCCATCCTCGGCGCGGAATTCAAGATCAACCTGTTGCGGGCCGCGCGGGGCACCGAGCTGAGATGCGTCTCGCGCGTCCTCAAGCCGGGCCGCACGTTGATCGTGGCGGAGTCGGAGATCTATTGCGGAGACGAGGCGGGCGAGCGGCTGGTATCCAAGGCGACAGTCACCCTGGCCGTGGTTCCAAAGAAGCGGGGCTGAGCCGGACGCGCCTCAGCCGCGGGGAGGCGGAGAAAGCTCCAGCTCCCCATAGCGCGGAAAGCCTTTATCGACCTGGAAATTCCGGTAATGGCGGCTGAAGAGGGTGGAGTCCGCGAGTTCGTCCAGCGTACCGAGCAGGACGCCGATGTCGCCCCCGTTGCGCCGGCAACATGCCACGTATTCTCTCAAGACGGCGATGAAATCCTGGCCCGAGTGCGCCCGCAGCGCTTCATCCACTTGCATGAAATAAACCGCGCCGCCCCAGTACATCGTGGGGTAGTTGCCTTCGGCACGCAGGCGCGGCGCCGCCGCCGCGAAGGGCCGGTCCGGGTAACGGTAACGGCGCTCGGCGCGGGCCAGCTTGCCGGCGTAGCGTCGCGCGGCCTCGGCCGGCGAGATCACGCCCATGGCAGCCATCACCTGGTACTGCATGTAACTGGCAAAGCCCTCTGCAAACCAGGCGTGGCGGCGTCCCAGGTAGGGCAGGGCGAGATGACTCAGCTCGTGCGCTGCGGTCCAGTCCGAGCGCAGCGCACCCAGTGAGAAACGCGGGTCCACGTGAAAATGCACGCCCTGCACGCGGCCGCGTTCCGTGTTGGCCCAGGGCACGGGCTCGCGTGCCCCGTCGCGGCGGTGGAAAAAGATGTGCACGTCGAAGGGATAGGGGCCGACCAGTTGCTCGACCGCGGCATGCGTTTCCTCCACCCAGCGTACGAGTTTTCTTTGCTCCTCGGCCGAAAAATCGTCCTGCCAGGTGATATCGAGCGCGGCGCCGGCATTGGCGCTGACGCACAGCAGCAGCGCGGACGCCAACAGGCTCCGGGCCAGGCGCTTCAGCCTTGTGGGGTCGCGGTACATGCGGTGTGCCTCCGGGTTCTGCCCGCCTCGGGATGATGTGACCGGCGTTCTGCATGACAGTTTCGTCGCCGGCACGGCAGCGGATCCGGACAGGCTAAGATGCAGGTCAAATCCCCCGGCAAAAGGCGCAAGCATGTCCCCCTGGCTTTATCTTGGCATCGCGATCGTCGCGGAGGTGGTCGGCACCTCTTTCCTGAAGAGTTCGGAAGGCTTTACCCGCCTCGCGCCTTCGCTTGTGGTGGTGCTCGCCTACGTGGTGGCCTTCTACTTCCTGGCCCTTACGCTGAAGACCTTGCCGGTTGGCGTGGCTTACGCGGTGTGGGCCGGGGCGGGCACCGCGCTCATCGCCCTGGCCGGCTTTGCGTTTTTCGGCCAGGCGCTGGACGGTGCGGCCATCGCGGGCATCGCGCTGATCATTGCGGGCGTGGTGGTCATCAACGTCTTTTCGTCGGCCGTGCCGGGCAGCGCCTGAACACTGCAGGACGCTTGCGGCATGCGCGGGGGCTCAGAGCCCGCGGGCCCAGGCGGGACGAAGCGGCGCGCGTTCCGGCTGGGCGATCGCGCCGCGCAACTGCTCGAGCAGCCGGGCCTTGTCCGCGCCCAGCGTGCCCTTGAGCACCAGCCAGTTGGAGGCGTGGTCGGACCTGAAAATCGTCTGCCGCAGTTCTAGCGCGGACAGGAAACGCTCCATTTCGCGGAACAGCCCCGGCGGGTCAAGCGGTTCCCATTCCGGGAAACCGGCCCTGAAGCGACTCTCGCCGTGCGGAAAACTCACCACCAGTGTCGCCAGGTACTCCGGTTGAGTCAGGTTGGCGAGGCGTGCCGAGTTGTCGGCGTGCGCTTCCGAAAAATATTGCCCGCCCAGTCCATTGAGGATCATCACCGAGCGACCGATGCCGGCTTCGCCCAGCTTGTCCAGCGCCTCGCGGGTGGAGTCAAAGGTCTCGCCCTTGTTGACCCGCGCCAGCACCGTGTCGTCGCCCGACTCGGCGCCCACGTAGGCCAGCTGCAGCCCGGCGGCCCGCAGCTCGGCAAGCTCGGCGACCGATTTGCGGCGCAGGTTGCGGGGCAGGCAATAGCTGGACACCCGTTCCACACCCGGCATGTGCTCTGCGATGGCCTCCAGGACGACCAGCAGGCGCCGGGTGGGCAGCACCAGCGCGTCGCCGTCCGCGAGGAACACGCGGCGGAAACGTCCGCCCGCGAGTGCCGCTGCCCGACGGATGGATTCGATCACCTCGGTCTCATCGCGAGCGCGGAATTTCTTTTGGGGCGCCGTGTACATCTCGCAAAAGCTGCACTTGTTCCATGAGCAGCCATCGGTCACCGGCAAAACCAGCGAGTGGGCCTCGCTGGGCGGGCGGAACACGGGTTCTACGTAACGGATCGGGTCTGCCATTAGCGCAATTGTAGCGCGCCATGCCGGTTTCCCCGGCGCCGGTCCCGGCGGCGGGACGCAATTGCGACGGCAGTCTGCTATAAGTTAGATAGTGCTCATAAATCCTCCAGCCGACGGCCGGCCCGCGTGACCGGGGACACGTCCATGGACGCAAGTGCACCTTCGTCAGCGGGCAGCACGCGCAACCCGAAGCAGGCGCTTCGGGATTTCGAGCTTGCGCTCGAAACGGCGGGCTTCGGCACCTGGACCTGGGACGTGCCCAGCGGCGAGGTGCGCTGGTCCCCGGCCTGCTGCCGCTTTTTCGGGCTGGCGCCGGATGCGGCGTTTACGCTGGAAGACTGGCGCGCGCGCTTGCACCCGGAGGACCGTTCCCGGGTGGAGGAGCTCACCCGGCAGTCCCTGGAGAAGCGTAGCGGGCTGGAGATTAGCTACCGGATCGTCCGGCCCGACGGCGAGGTGCGCTGGCTGCGCGCTGCCGGTCGAGCGAACTACTTGCCGGATGGCTCTGCCGGACGGGTGCACGGCGTGCTGCAGGACGTCACCAGGCAGCGTGAAATCCGGAACGCGGCGCGATCGGCGGACGAGGCATTCAGGCTGACGGTGGAAGCGGCCGAACTCGGCGTGTGGGAGCGGCGCCTGCCGGACGGCCCGCTGGAGGCCTCGGATGCCTGGTACCGGATCGTCGGGCTGCCGCGCGGTAGCGTGAAGACTTTCGAACGCCTGCTGGAACTGATACATCCCGAGGATCGCGCAGCGGCCTCCGGGGCCGTCCGGCAGGCGCTGGAAGCCGGCCGGGACTGGAAGATCGATTACCGGATCATGTTGCCCGGCGGCGGGCTCCGGTGGATCCATTCCATGGGGCGGCCCTACCCCGGCAAGGACGGCCGGCCCGAACGCCTGCGCGGCATCGCCCAAGACATCTCGGACCGCAAGCACGCGGAAGAGGAATTGCGGCAACGCAAGGAACAGGTGGAGTTGCTGAATACCCAGCTGCGGCGCCGGGCCTTGGACGCGGAGACGGCCAAGCTGACCAAGGCGGCCTTGCTGCGCAATGTCTCGCACGAGTTCCGCACGCCGCTAAACCACATCCTGGGAGGCACGCGCCTGCTTGACATGGACGCCGAGGGCGACCACCAGAAGAAATGGCTGCGCATTATTTCGGATGCCGCGGAGGACCTGATGAAGCTGGTGGACCGCACGCTCGCGGTGGCCAGTCATTCCGGGAGCGAACTCAAGCTGGAGCGGATCGCGTTTTCGCCGGCGACCGTGCTGCGAGAGGTCAGGCTGATGATGGCGCCGCGGGCGGAGGCCAGGCAACTCGAGCTCGAAGATATCCCGCGCGACGGTATCCCGTCCGTCGTGATGGGCGATCCGGTGCGGGTCGCCGAGGCACTGATGAACTACGTGGACAACGCCATCAAGTTCACCGAGCGGGGCCGGGTCACCCTGGCGGCCCGGACCGTGCATCTGAACGGCGACACGATGTGCCGTTTCGAGGTGACCGATACCGGCCCGGGAATCGATCCGGAGATCCGCGGACGCCTGTTCCAGCCCTTCGAGCAAGGCGACACGACCATGCGGCGGCTGCAGGGCGGCCTGGGCCTGGGCCTGTCCAGCACCCGGAAACTGGTCAGCCTGATGGGCGGCGAGGTCGGCTTCGAGAGCGAGCCCGGCGAGGGCAGCACTTTCTGGTTCGCCATCCCGTGCCCGTCGGCCTGATTTCCGGGGGAGCGGCCGGTGTTCGAGATCAATGTATGGACGGTGCTCTTCGCGGCCGCGCTCACGGCGGTTGCGACGGGCCTGGGCGCGCTGCCTTTCATGTTCACGCGCGAGTTCAGTCGCTACTGGCTGGCCATGGCGAACGCGGCCGCCGCGGGACTGATGCTGGCGGCCAGCCACGGCTTGATCCAGGAAGGCTCGCAGCTGAACCTGGGCCGGACGCTGGCAGGCATCCTGCTCGGGCTGGCCTTGATCTTCGTCGCCAACAGGCTGATCGAGCGCAAGGACGCCGTGGACGTGGCGGACCTGAGCGGGGCGAATGCGCGCAAGGCCCTGCTCATCCTGGGCGTCATGACAGCGCACTCCTTCGCGGAGGGCGTGGGTGTCGGCGTCTCCTATGGCGGCGGCGAGCAGCTCGGGACCTTCATCACCTTCGCGATCGCGGTGCACAACATCCCGGAAGGGCTGGCGATCAGCCTGGTGCTCATCCCGCGCGGCACGGCGGTATGGAAGGCGGGTGCGTGGAGTATTTTCACCAGCCTGCCGCAGCCGCTGATGGCCGTGCCGGCCTTCCTCTTCGTCATGTTCTTCCAGCCCCTGCTGCCGGTCGGGCTGGGGCTGGCGGCCGGTGCCATGATCTGGATGATTTTTTCCGAGCTGGTTCCGGATGCCCTCGAGGACGCCTCCGCATCCGCCGTCGGGGTGGCGGTGACGCTGGCCTTCGCGGCAATGATCGCCTTCCAGGCGTATATGCTTTGAGTGTTCCCGGCGGCGTATCGCCGGGGAGGAGGTATTCATGAGAACGATCCCCGTATTGCTGTTGCTGTTGCTGGCCGTTGGGCTCCAGGGCTGCGAGGGCGAACCTTCACGCACCGTATACGCCTGCAAGGGGCCGTGGCAGCGCATTGTCCTGGAGGAGGACGGCCGGGCGCTGGTGACCACGGCTGCGGGCGTGCGCGAGGCGACTTATGTCAGCCGGAACGGCACGCTGAGCATCGCGATCCCGACGCTGGCGCCCGTGGATATGGAAGTCGATGGCAATCGGCTGCAGGGGGGCGCCGGCATTTCCTGCGAAAAGGTACTGGCGGATTAAGCGGCTGTCGCATTTGCACCGCCCGCTCCGCGCGCTGTTGCCGGCGGTAGGGGCCGCGATCCTGCTTGCCGCCTGCGCGACGCGTTTCGAGGAACCCGGCCCCCTGGAGCCGCACGCTACACTGTCGTTTCCCTCGCAGGAGGCGCAATGGTTTGCCGGCGTTTTTCTTGCGCCGCTGGAGTTCAACGGCAGGGCGCGGCCGCGGCACTGGACCCGGCCGCGTTTTGCCGTGCCGCCGGGTCCCCTGGAGCTGCGCCTGCGGGCCGCCCGGGAGAATCTGCAGGGCAGCTGCCAGTTGAGCTTCGAGGTCGAGGCGGGCGCGACCTACGACGTGGATGCAGTGTTCCGTGACGACGAGTTCACCATCCGCGTGGCGCGGCAGGGGCGCAGCCTCGCCCGGTGCGTCTCGCCGGCCAGCCTGTTGCCCACGCCGCTGGGTCCGCCGCCCGGCGTGCCCGGCCATTGACGCGCTCGTGACGCATGTCCGTGCGCGACCGGATTGCGTTACATTGCGCCTCATCCCGCTGCCACTCCACGGGAAACGATGTCACTGAACCGCCTTTTGTTCATCGCTGCCGTTTCGCTGGCAGCCGCCCTGCTGATCGCCTCGCGCGCGACGCACATGCCGATCGAGGAGCGACTGGTGCGCCTGCAGGTGGAGCAGCTGCCGCCCGAGCTCGCCCGCGGCCTGCGCCACCAGCCCGTCGAGTTACAGGCCCGCTTCGTCGATTACATGCAGGAAGAAGATCCGCTGCTGGGGCTGAAGGCCTGGGCCGCCCTGCATCGTTATCCGCGGATGGCGGGCCGGGTTCTCGAGCTTTACGGCGACGAGCCGCTGTTCCGGGAAGTCCTGAGAGAGCATGGCGAGCACGTCATTCCGCCGGTCCACTACTTCCTGGAGACCGACATCCGCTCGGTCCGGGTGATGCGCGGTTTCGAGGATGCCTGGCAATCGATGCTGGAGGCCTGGGAAGACCTGCGCGGGACAGAAACGGTTTCGCCGGCGGCGCCGGCCGAAGCCGGGCCCGAGGGCGCCGGCCCGCCGGGACTGGACCCGGTGGAAAGAGGCCGTTACGCCATACTTTTCATCCACGCTGAAGGACACGATTTCCTGGGCCAGTTCGTGGTCGGTGTCGACGGCGAGGTCGGCTGGGTACAGACCGAGCGCGCACTCGAGGGCCTGACGGGTTTCTTCACGAGCGGCACCCGCCGCCTGGAAGAGCGCTGGCGCCGCGGCGAGGATATCGAGGCGGGCGACATCTGGCCGGCCGTGCTGGACCTGGCGATTATGGTGAGCGCGGTGAAGGTGCTGCGCTTGGGCGCGGCCGCCACCCGGGGCGCGGGCGGCGCGCGAGCGATGAGCTATTCCCGGCGTGCCGCGGCGGTCGGCGCGGGCCTGTGGCGCGGCAGCGCGGTGGGCATGCGGCTGGCGGCTTACGGCGCGCCGCTGGTGCTGGCCTACGTGGCGGTCCGCCATCCCAGCGTGCTGAACTCGGTCTTCAGCTGGGCGGGCGAGCGGATCGGCTTGCCGGCCTTCCCGGCACTGGTGGCGGGCTGGGCCCTGCTGCTTTTCCCGCTGCTGCTGCTGTTGCGCTTCCTGCTGCGGCCGCTTGCGTGGCTGCTGTGGCGCCTGGCCGCGACCGGCCGTCGGCAGCCGGCCTAGAGCTCCGTGTACTTGCGCGCGTGCCCGCGGGCCTTGTCGGCGGGGTACTTGCTGGCATTGATGCCGATCTTGCGGTGGGCCGCGGCCACCAGGTCCACGTCGAGCTTGTCCGCCAGGCGCACCAGGTAAAGCTGGATGTCGGCCAGCTCCAGGGCGATCTCCGCGCGACTCTTGTCCGTCAAGGCCTCGCTCTGCGCCTCGCTCAGCCACTGGAGGTGCTCCAGCAGCTCGCCCACTTCCGCGGCAAGCGCCATGGCGAGGTTTTTCGGAGAATGGAACTGGTCCCAGTCGCGCTCCGCGGCAAACTCGGCCAGCCGCGGGCTCAGGTCTTCGAAATCGCCTTCGTTCATGCCGCCGCTCTGCGCAGTTCGGCGCCCAGGAATTCGGCCACCCGGTGCATGCCGCGCCGCGTGTTGCCCGCCTCCCGTTCCGCCTGCTGGTTGTAGTTGGTGTTCATGTTGACGTCGTAGACAAAGCGCCGCCCGGCGGCATCTTCCACGTACTCGGCCGCGGCGATCTCGGCATCGTTCGCGGCGAAAAAACGCTCCAGCTTACCGACCAGCGCGGCGTCCGGCGCGGTTTCGGCGAGCCGGAACTTGTTACGCGGCTGCTCGCCGGGCGCGGGGCAGAAGGCGTCCCCCGCCTCGCAGCCGTCCGCCGGGCACAGCTCAAAGCCGCCCGAGCTGTCCACTTCCACCCGGTAGAAAAACTCTCCGCCGATGAATTCCATGCGGCTGATCACCCCGTCTGCCGGGCGGATGTATTCCTGCAGCAGTTCGATGCCGTCCAGGGAGCGCTCCGGCTGGCCGGACAGGTAATTTTCCAGTTCTGCCACGCTCTCGAACAGCCGCACGCCCAGTCCCTTGCCGCCGCGGTTTGGCTTGAAAATGAAGGGCTGGCGCCCGAGCGAACGCGCCGCCTCGAGAACCTGCCGGTCGCCGCTGGCGGCCAGCGTCCGGGGAACGGGCACGCCGGCGGCGCGCAAGGCGAGGTATTGCTCCAGCTTGGAAAGCTCGAGCTGCAGGGCCCGCGGGCCGTTGACGATCCGCCGCCCGTGGGCGCGCAGCCACGCCAGCAGCGGGGCGGTGAACTCCGCTGCGAAGCGGTGGCCGCGCGTGTGCGAGGAGGCGCTCATCCGGTTGTAGAAGACGCCGGGCGGCGGCGGGCTCGCGAGGTCCAGCGTGCCGCCGTCCACGAACCACTCGGCGTAGGGGACGCCCTGTTCCGCAAAGGCGCGGCGCAGCGGCTCGACCCATTCGTCGTTCTCGTGGATGACATGAACCCGCGACATCGTATCGCCTTTTTATCGCCAGTCCGGCACTCTAGCACCGGCACACATCGCAACGAAATCGCCCGTGTTCGATCGCATCATCACCTTCGCGCTCGCCCCCCTGCTTATCGTGCAAGGCCTGCGGGTCCGGCGCGTGACGCCGCGCCTGCCGGCGGGCGCGGGGCCGCGCGAGGGCGCCGCCGGCGAGGGGCCGGGCTTGCGCCTGTTGATCGCGGGAGATTCCGCGGCCGAGGGCGTGGGCGCCGCAACCCAGCAGGAAGGCTTGTCGGGCAGGGTAGTGGAGGCGCTGGCGGCGGATTTTTCGGTCTCGTGGATGCTGAGCGCGCGCACGGGCCGCAAGACCGCGGATGTGATCCGGCGCCTGGAATCCGTGCCCGCCAGCCGTTTCGACGTGGCCCTGCTGTCCACCGGCGTCAACGATCTCACCGGCGGCACGCGCTCGCGGGAGTTCATGGCGCAGCAGCGCCGGCTGATCGCGCTGCTCAAGTCGCGTTTCGGGCTGCGGCTCGTACTCCTGACAAGCCTCCCGCCGGTGCATCGTTTTCCCGCCCTGCCGCAGCCGCTGCGCTGGTGCCTGGGCCGCCGGGCGCGGTTGTTCAACGGCCTGCTGGAGGCGCTGGCGGCAGAGGATCCCGCCTGCGAAGTCGTCCGGCCGCGCTTCCCGCTCGATCCGGGCTACATGGCCAGCGACGGTTTTCATCCCGGCCCGCCGGCCTACCGGGCATGGGCCCTGGAGGCGGCCGCCATCATCCGGCGGCGGCTCGGCGGATCGCGAAGCGTCAGATGAACCGGACCGCCGTGGTGGCCGCGGTCAGGACGAAGATCCGGTCGTTGTTGCTTTGCGGGTCGGCGGGGAACACGAAGAAGCCCTTGCGGGCCGGCGAAAAACCCTGCGAGTAGCCGGTGAGCGTTTCGCCGTCGCTGAAGTCCACCTGGATTTTCTTGCCGAGCCCGGCGCGCTCCGTGTCGCTCTGCTCCCGGTAGTCGGGATCGCCCGCGAAGTCCTTGACGAAGAACACCGCCTTGAGGTCCGACAGCGGCACTTCCCGTATCTCACCGGTGTCCTTGTCCGCCAGGTGGAACTTGTCCTTGTTGGGAAAGAAGTTGTTGGTGACGCCCTTCAGGAGCGTCCCGTCGGGGAAATGCACCACCACGGTGTTCTGCATGCAGCTTGCCTCTCTGGGAAGTTGTTGTTCTAGGAAAACGCGATGGCCACGCGCTTGTTGCGCTTGCCCTTGTTCTCGACCTTGGCGACGGTGACGGCGCCGATTTCGCCGGTGGCGGCGACGTGCGTGCCGCCACAGGGTTGCAGATCCACGCCCGGGATTTCAAGGAGCCGGATCTGTCCCGCGCCGCGCGGCGGCTGCACCGACAGCGTGCGCACCAGGTCGGGCCGGGCGTCGAGTTCCTCGCCGGTGATCCAGCGGGAACGGACCGGGTGATTGGCGCGCACCAGGGCGTTGAGCGCGTCGGTGACGCGGGCCTTGTCGATGTCCTCGCGGGTGTCGAAATCCAGCCGGCTCTTCGCCGCGCCCACCTGTCCCCCGGTGACGCCGTAGCGCAACACCGCGCCCAGCAAATGCAGGCAGGTGTGCATGCGCATGTGGGCATAGCGGCGGTCCCAGTCGAGGGTCGCCTCGACCTCGAGACCGGGCTCGGGCGCGCTCGCGTCGCCTTCCAGCAGGTGCCGGATATGGCCGCCGTCCCCCCTGCGCGTGTCCGTCACGCGCCATGCCCTGCCGTCGGCCGCCCGCAGGAGACCGGTGTCGCCGGGCTGGCCGCCGCCCAGGGGATAGAACACCGTCCGGTCGAGCATCACGCCCTCGGCGTCCGCCGCGGTCACGGTGGCTTTGCAGCTGCGCCGATAAGCGTCCTCGGTATATAGCGCCTCGCCTGGGTTCATCTGGCCGCCTCCTGTGGGATCAGCGCCAGTTTACCGATGGTTTGCCCGGATTCGAGCCTTTGCTGCGCTTTGGCGGCTTCCGCCAGGGGATAACTCTCCACGGGCAGGGGCCGCAGGCGGCCGTCGGCAAAGCGCTCCAGCAGCCACAGCATGCCGGCGCGCAGGCTGGGCGCATGGGACTGCAGGAAGCTGAGGATCGCGGCAAGCA
>Ga0102926_1001076_pt1 | contig 16204 bp, 12 predicted proteins | sample SalPonR1_A_D2_MG_FD_78173 | JGI IMG/M metagenome (GOLD analysis project Ga0102926, IMG submission 78173) | Salt pond soil microbial communities from South San Francisco under conditions of wetland restoration - Salt Pond MetaG R1_A_D2_MG | ecosystem: Environmental > Aquatic > Marine > Intertidal...
CCTTTTCAAACTATCTCAGGTCATTATTATGGATTAGACGCAAATGCTGCAGACGATTCAGTTTCTTTTAATATAGCTTATGCAGGTGATACAGTAGCTCCTGCAGGTAGATATGAAAGTGATGTAACAGTTGCATATGCTGCAAACTAAAATAGTTTATTTTATATAAAATTCTAAAGCTCCTATTTTTGTAGGAGCTTATTTTGTTTGCCCAGCATGGGCAATATCTAGATGGTGAAAGTTTAATGTGGGTTTGACAATTTCATTTATTGAAAAAAAAATAATCACTAGCTGATATCAAGTGCAGTATCGTGAGGTGCCGTGTGAAGGATGCCTAATGTAAAGTTTCGATGCTGTGAACAGAAACAAGATATAAGGCCGATTATGAGGATGAGTTTTCAAAACGTTATGAAGTCCAGCCAAGAGCATAATAGGTAAATCTTGAGTCCTCATGAAATGAAAGATGTTGTTCTTAACTAGGGAGGCCTGAATATCACCAATGATAACAACAATTCATACAGAAATGTTTGAACATGTATTACACAAGACAAAGATGGCATCTCTAAGAATTAGAGATAATGCACTCAAATTCTTAAAAAATGAAATTACAATTGACACTAAACAAAGAAAAGACTAAAGCTAGTAGTGCTAATAAATCTAAAATTCTTGGATTTGTATTACAAACAAGAAGGAAAAAAGATTGAGAAAGGGGCATTATAACTCAGAAGCTGTGTTGCAAGAGAGAATAGTCTTAATAAGTTAAAAACTATAATAATTGAGATTACTAAAAGAGACAGAGGGGTTTCCTTAGAAAGAGTAATAATTAAATTGAAAAGTTTACTTAGCGACTAGATAAACTATTATGCTAGAAGTTCTATAAAAGTAAAGCTTAGCTGTATAATGTAATGGACACGAATAAGAGTTAGACAATAGGCCTATAAAATTTGCGATATTAGTAAAAATCGAAAACATCACCGAAGACTACTAGGAATTGAAGAATTGAAATTAAAGAAAGACCTTTATAAGCTCAAATAGTTATAAAAAAATGTCACAAGCAATTAGGAAAATATTCTTAAATGACATGTTAAAAAAAAAAACTCAAATAAGTTGATGGACTAAGATTATATGTTGAAGAGAATGAAGAAGATAAAGATATAATTCACTTTGACTTCTTAGCAAAAAGAGTGGAAGATTAAGAAGAAATTCTAGAATTATTATTAAAAATGACTGGAATTACTTTAAAACATAGCGGTATGTATTATAAATCGCCTGCTATTGAACGATATTCTAGGTAGTTTGCGAGGATGGTTTTGTGAGAAGCCCTCCTACTCGATTAATCAATTGATAGAAAAAAAGGACTAAATCTATAGATTAGATAAAGTCCTTTTAAATTGCTTATGTAAATGTTTAATTATTTATTTATGCCCATTTTCTTCTTCATCTTTGCCCAAGAATCACGGAGTGTAACAGTCCTGTTAAAGACTTTATTTTCTTCTGTACTATCTTTAGAATCTACACAGAAATATCCATTTCTAACAAATTGTAAATAGTCTCCAACTTCAGCTTCATTAGCATATGGCTCAATTTTAGCATTTTCTACAATTACTAAAGATTCAGGATTTAAATCATCAAGATAGTCCCCTGTATCTTTTCCAGGATATTCTGTTTTAAATAATTTATCATAGAGACGAACTTCAGCATCAATTGATTGCTTAACTGAAACCCAATGGCTAGTTCCCCTAACTTTTCTCTTATCAGGAGTCGTCCCACCTCTGCTTTCAGGATCATAAGTACAATGAACTGTTGTGATTTTACCATTTTCATCTTTTTCAAAACTTGTTGCTGTTACATAGTAAGTATATTTTAATCTAATTTCATTGCCAGGATAAAGCCTATGATATTTTCTAGGAGGAACTTCCATAAAGTCTTCTCTTTCAATATAGACTTCTCTAGTGAACGGAATCATGTGAGTTTTTGAATTAGGATCTTCTGGATTATCTATTGCTTCAAAATATTCAACTTTATCTTCAGGATAATTATCAATCACTAGTTTAATAGGATCTAAAATAGCCATTAAACGGGTTGCTCTTTTATTTAAGTCTTCTCTTACACAGAATTCCATTAGAGAATAATCAACAACACCTTCTGTTTTTGCAACTCCAACTCTTTCAATAAAATCTCTCATTGATTCAGGAGAATATCCACGCCTTCTAACACCACTTATGGTAGGCATTCTAGGATCATCCCAACTTTCAACCATTTTTAAGTTTACAAGATTTAATAAACGTCTTTTACTCATTAACATATAATTAATGTTCAATCTAGCAAATTCATATTGATGAGGAGTATGTTCAATTCCATCTATAGCTGTTGCCCAGTTATAAGCTGGTCTATGGTCTTCAAATTCAAGAGTGCAGATTGAATGGGTAATATTTTCAATGGCATCACTAATTGGATGAGTATAATCATACATAGGATAAATACACCATTTATCTCCAGTTCTTGGATGATGAGCAAATTTAATTCTATATAATGCTGGGTCTCTCATATTAATATTAGGGGAGGCCATATCGATTTTAGCCCTAAGAGTATGTTTCCCATCAGGATATTTTCCATCTCTCATATCTAAAAATAATTTTAGGTTCTCTTCAACACTTCTATCTCGATAGGGGGAGTTTTTACCAGGTTCTGTTAAAGTACCTCTATATTCTCTCATTTCTTCAGCAGATAAAGAATCAACATAAGCTTTTCCATCTTTAATTAATTGAATGGCAATTTCAAATAATTGATCATAATAATCAGATGCATAATATTCATAATCACTCCAATCAAAGCCTAACCATTTAATATCTTCTTTAATTGATTCAATATATTCAATATCTTCTTTTGTAGGGTTAGTATCGTCCAACCTTAAATGACATTTTCCACCATATTTCTGAGCTAACCCAAAGTTTAAACAAATTGATTTTATATGACCAATGTGTAAATACCCATTAGGTTCTGGTGGGAATCGTGTAATAATTTCATTATTAGGTACACGATTATTTTTTAAATCATCTTCAATGATTTTTTCTAAAAAATTTAGAGGCTTTTCTATTTTTTCTTCTAACTCCATTGCTATGTCCTTTTGCCCTTTCAAAGGGGCCTTTAACTTAAATGCAATAATAGCATTATTAGCTATTTAAAGAAAAGTATCTATTAATAAAACAAATAAAATATATTATTTTTTTCTATATTTTATATCATCAATTTTTGCAAAATCATTATTGTTAAATAGGAAACCAAATGTAATGGCTTTTTCAGCTGCGGGTAAAGAGATTTCACTAATTTTTTTATCTTGAAGTATGAAAGAAAAAGAATTTTTATATCTTTCTAATGTTATATTTATTTTATCATTATAATTTAAAGAATTATTGCTAATTACAGTTTTTGATTCATATCCTTTAACAGAAATAATTATTATAGGATTTTCTTGAATATCGAATTTTATATAGGTAATATCACTAATAGAAATATAGATTGAGTAATTTTTATTAGTTAATTGATGAGAACTTGAAAAACTAAAATTTTCATCGCTAATTGCATAAAAATAGCTGTTTTTACCTGTTGCTTCAATTCTATTGTATGATAAGTTTTTATACTTACCTTTGTTTATCCATTTCATTTCTCTAGTAGTGATTTTTTTCATAACTACTAGATTATAGAAAACAATATATAATAGTTCAATAATAAATAGATTGTAATATAATTATATTTAGCATAAAATTAGTAAAAATAGTAATTGAGGTATAAATATGATATTTGTAATTGGTGAGTATATAATTGATTTAGTAGAAAATAATGATAAATACGATATAAAATTAAGTGGTTATGGATTAAATTGTGCAAAAGCTTGTATGGATTTTGAAGCTAGTAGTGCTTTTATATCTGCGATTTCTAATGATGTAAATGGTCTTAAAGTAATAAATTATTTAGTAGAGAATGAAATTTTATTTGATCCTGATTTATGTAATAATAAATTTAAATCACCTTTATGTTTTATTACAAAAGATGAGAATAACAAGATAAAAAAAGATTTTTATCTAAAAAATACAGCATCGATGGTATTAAATAGTGAAGAATTACTTAATTCATTATCAAATAATTCAGATATTAAAGCAATTCATATAGGATCTCTTTCTATGCTAATTAATCCAACAAGTTCTTCTATTTTAGATGTATTGTCGTTTATAACCCCTCGAGCTAATATTTATGTTGAGCCCGATATTATTATATCAGAGATTGAAAAAATACCTAATTGGAAGAAAAGAGTATTTGATTTTTTTGAAATTGCAAAAATCATTAAATTGAATAAAAATGATATTTCTTATATTTTTAATGAACAATCATATTCTCAAATTGTTAAAGAAATAAGAAATATTAATGAAGATGCTCATATTATTATAAGAGAAGATCATAAAGTCACTTGGATAAGTGATAAGGATGATATGTTTGAATATGATAATTGTTGGTTTAGTGAATCAATAAATGATTGTGGCGCTATTTTCTCAGGAGCTTTATTAGCTTATTTATCAAATAATGGAGTCTTTGGTGATAATGGAGAAAGCCCTAAATTTAGAATAAATGACTCAATAATAAATAATGCACTTGATTTTGCTTGTAATAAAGTTAAATCAATATAAAAATAAATTTGTATATAGTTTCTTCTTATATATAAGATGATATCATCAATAAAGTATGAGAGTGTATTTTTATCAAGTTATTATTACTTGCTAATTACACTCTCATTATATAGTATTATTAAACATGAATAGAACTTCTAAAAAAAGTATATTAAAATTTATTATCGTTTCACTATTAATATTATTATTAATAGTTTTAACAATATTTATTTATAATTGGTCAAAAAAATTATCTTTAGATTATGAAAGAAATCAATTAAAGAAAAACGTTCAAAAAGTATTAGATGAAGAGGGTGAAATTGGATTGTTAGCCTTAGGTGATGTTGAAGTTGATGAAATATTTTATAATGAGGATAGTGTATCACTTGTATTAGATGATAGTTCAACATGGTTATATACAAGTGAAGAGATGCATAATATCAAATTGTATGAAAAGTGTAGAGACAGTGTTGTTCATATTTCAGGTAACTCATCGACTAGTGATATAGTATCATTTAATAAAACAAATAAAACAGGTAGTGGTGTTGTACTATCTTCAAAAGGCGATATTTTAACTAATTATCATGTGATTGAGGATTTAGATAATATTATTGTAACTTTATCTGATGGATCATATTATAGTGCTTCTATTACAGGAAGTGATAATATTGATGATATTGCATTAATAAAGATAGATGTTGAAAAAAAAGAATTAAAACCAATTGAATTAGGGAATAGCTTTAATTTGAAAGTTGGACAAAAAGTCTATGCAATTGGTAATCCATATGGATATGATAGAACATTAACTACTGGAATTGTTAGTGGTTTAGATAGAGCGGTTCAAACAAATGATGATGCTATTATTATGGGAATGATTCAAACTGATGCTAGTATTAACCCTGGTAATAGTGGAGGTCCTTTAATAGATTCTCATTATAAAATGGTAGGTATGAATACTTCTGTATATAATGATGGTCAAGCTGGGATGAATTTTGCTATTCCCATTGATACTATATTATCAATCATCCCTGATTTAATTACTCATGGGAAAGTTATGAGAGGTTGGTTAGATATTGTTCCGGTTCAATTGACAACTCAATTAGCTGATTATGCTAAGCTAGATGTAAAAAAAGGTGTTCTTGTTAGTCAAGTTGTAAAAAATGGTAAAGCTGAAGAAGCTGGAATAAGAGGTGGTGATATAAAAATATCCTATGGAGCGTCAACTCTTTTTTTAGGAGGCGATGTTATTACTAAAATTGAGGATACCTCAATTGAGACATATAATGACTTTTATAATGCTTTATTAACTACAAGAAAGGGTGACAAGGTAGAAGTAACGATTAATCGAGATGGCAAAGAAATTGTAAAAAAAGTTGAATTGGTTGATAGATCTGATAATATGGATAAGGTTGTTCAATAATGAGTGATAATGATAATATAAAAGTAGATTCAAAATGGGGTGGTGAATTAATAGATAATTATCACCACCAAGCTCAAGGTGGGAAAGCTTTAGCTCTTCATGTTGTATCCCCTTATGATCCTTCAGGTGATCAAGCTAAAGCTATTGATCTGTTATGTAATGGTTTAGTAAATGGTGAAAAGACTCAAGTATTAAAAGGAGTTACAGGTAGTGGTAAAACTTATACCATGGCAAAAATAATTGAGAAAATAAATAGACCAACATTAATTTTATCACATAATAAGACATTAGCGGCTCAATTATATCGAGAGTTTAAAACTTTCTTTCCTAATAATGCAGTTGAATATTTTGTTTCTACTTATGATTATTATCAACCAGAGGCATATGTTCCTGGTAAAGATTTATATATAGAAAAAACTGCTGATATTAATGATGAAATTGATAGATTGAGATTATCAGCTACTTTTTCTCTTATGGAAAGAAGGGATGTTGTAGTAGTTTCAACAGTTTCTTGTATATATGGATTAGGTTCTCCTGTAAGTGTTAAAGACATGGTACATGTTTTTAAGGTTGGTTCTATTTTTGATCATAGAAGTGAACTAGATCAACTTGTTAGAATGCAATATGAGAGAAATGATAGTGTGCTTGAACGTGGAAAGTTTAGGGTGCGGGGTGATGTTATTGAAATTTATCCACCATATTTAGAAAATGCTGTTAGAATTACATTAGATTGGGATATCATTGAAGATATTTCATGGTTTGAACCTTTAAATAATAAAAAACAAGAAAGTGTTGATGCTCTTTCTTTATACCCAGCTAAACAATTTGTGATGCCTCATGAGGCTGTATTAGATGGTATTGGTAGAATACAAAATGAATTAAAAGAACGAATTGAGTATTTTGATTCTCAAGGAAAAGCTGTAGAATCTCAAAGAATTCAATCTCGTGTAGAATATGATTTAGAAATGTTAAAAGAAATAGGTTATTGTTCAGGAATTGAAAATTATTCAAGGCAATTAACCGGACGAAAAGAGGGCTCTAGACCTGCTGTTTTGCTTGATTATTTTCCCTCAGATTTTGTTACTTTTATTGATGAATCTCATGTTACTCTTTCGCAAGTGGGTGCAATGTATGAAGGAGACAAATCTAGAAAATTAAATTTGGTAAACTTTGGTTTTAGATTGCCTTCAGCTTTAGATAATAGACCCTTAAAGTATGATGAATTTGATAAAATTGTAAATCAGAGAGTTTATGTATCAGCAACTCCAGGCAAAAGGGAAATAGAGGATTCTTCACAATTAGTTGAACAAATAATTAGACCTACAGGTTTATTAGATCCTAAGATTTCACTTAGGAAAACTGAAGGTCAAATGGAAGATTTATATAAAGAAATTCAAGATACAATAAAAAATAATAGACGTGTATTAGTTACAACATTGACTAAAAGAATGGCTGAAGATTTAGCTGATTATTTAAGTTCTTTAGATTTAAAGGTAAGATATTTACACAGTGATATTGGAACAATTGAAAGAGTTGAAATATTGAGAGATTTAAGAAAAGGTATTTTTGATGTTTTAATTGGAATAAATTTACTACGTGAAGGTCTTGATTTACCAGAAGTATCTTTAGTTGCAATTTTAGATGCTGATAAAATTGGTTTTTTACGTTCCTCTACAGCTTTAATTCAGACTATTGGAAGAGCTGCTAGAAATGCTGATGGTAGAGTGCTTATGTATGCTGATAAAGAAAGTCATGCAATGAGTGAAGCTATAAGTGAAACCGAGAGAAGAAGACAGATACAACTTGAATATAATGAGAAACATGGGATTACTCCTAAAACCATTGAAAAAGCAATTGAAGATATCATTGAAAGAGAAGAAGAAGAGAAAAAACAAGATGTTAATAGTGATTTAAGTATTCGTCGTTCTTCTTATAATTTATTACAAAAGAAAGATAGAAATAAATATATTAAAGAATTAGAAAAAGAGATGTTTAAATACGCTAAAGATTTGGAATTTGAAAAAGCAGCATTAATTAGAGATGAAATCGAAAAAGTAAAAACAAGAAATATTACAAATTAATTAATTAATTAATTAATTAATTAATAAATGTATAGTACTAAATCAGATCTCCAGCTAGAGATACATGGATATTGATGAGAAATTAAATATGAATCTGAAATTAAATTAATTTCTTGATTTTCTTTTATATATTTTAATAGTGAATCTATACTTAATATATTATTATTTATAGCAGGTGGTTTTCCTTTAGATAATATACCTTGAATTCCTTTTTCATCTCTTAGAGATGGAATTATATTATTGCTTAATTCTCCTTTTTTTCCATCACACCAGCCAAGTCCTTCAAGGAGAGCTTTTGTAAAATATCCATGTTGTCTATTTCCAACATTAAAAGATGGTTCATGTGCTGTATTATTTGATTCAGTTGCACTTAAAATATAGGTATTTGGGGCTTCACTTCCTTTACTAAAAAGTTTATTAAATGCATTTTCAAAGGTTAAAATTTCTTCATTTAGTGTATAAACACTGTTTTTATAAAAATTACCTGAATAACACGAATCTGATATAATAACTTTTTTTCCCTTTATATCTTTTATTGAATTATATATCTCATCAACACTTAATAATTGAGAATCTTTTATATTATTATTATTAATTAAGCTTTCTCCATTATCTTTATTTGTTGTTGCAAGAAGAAAACTTCCCTTGTTATTGCTATGTCCTGAATAATATAAAATTGTAATTGTATTTTCATCTGATGCTAATTCTAAATTATCAAAAGCGTTTAATATATTAGATTTTTTAGGATAGTATAAATTATTTATTGTAGACTCAGCATAACTATCTCCTTCTTGGATATAATTGTAGCTTGAGAAATTAACTTCATTTCTTTCACTAATTAATCTAAAAGCTTTTTCAATTTCTTTTGCATCATTAATTGTTCCGTATAAGCTATTAATATTTGATGAATTTTTATAATCTAAACCAACTGTCATTAGATTAATTTTATATGGGCTTCTTTTAACACTTAAATTACAGCTTGTGAATATTATAGTAATTAGTAATAGGATTAATATTTTTTTCATAATACCTCTTTATATTTAGAGAATAAAAAAATATCATTTATTGCTTTTATAATGTTTAAATATTAGTAAGTAAAAAGAGTTAAATCATATCTCCAACCTGAAATTTGAGGATATTGAGAAGGATTATTATTATTTAATAAATCAATATCTTGATTTGCTTTTATATATTTTAATAAAGAATCAAGACTTAAAATATTATTATTTATAGCAGGGGGAATCTCTTTTGTTATTTTTTGTGAAGAGTTATCCCATCCTAAACCATTTAATAAGGCATTTGTAAAGTATCCATGACCGCTAGTATCTTCATTATTAGGTTCCCAAGATGAGTTATCTTCTTCAGTAGCACTAATAAAATAGATGTTCTCATTTTCACTTTTCTCGCTAAACAATTTTTCAAAGGATTTTTTTAAAGTAAAATCTTTTTCATGTATTGTATATTCACTGCTCTTATAAAAATTTCCTGAATAGCATGAATCAGATATTATAACAGTATTAGATTTTGTATCTTTTAATAGATTATAAATATCATCAATATCAAGAGCTAAATTAATATCATATGGTTCTGATTCAATATTGTTAGTTTTTCCAGCTAATATCCAACTTCCATCAATGCTACCATGTCCTGAATAATAAATAATATTAATGGTATTTTTATTTGAATTATTATTTATATCTATAAGAGCATTAACAATATTTGTTTTACTTGGATATATTGAACTAGCCTCATCATTTTGAATATATTTTTTACTTGTGTATTCTATATTATTTTTTTCACTTAAAAATTTGAATGCTTCTTCTACATTTTGTGCATCATTGAGGGTCTTATTTAAATCATCTAAATCTGAATCTGTATGACTATAATCAAGACCAATTGTAATTAGATTAATTTTATAGGGATTTTGCTTATAGTATAATTCACAACTTGTTAGGATAAATAAAATAAGTGATATAAATAATATTTTTTTCATCTCATTATATACCTCTAAAAGTATCATTTGAATTAATTGAATTTAGATAATTAGATACCCAATCAAAATTGACACTTAATCCAAAGCCTAATGTCGGTGCTAATAAATACTTTCTATAGATAATATTTAGTATAAAATTAAAATTAATATCTAAAAATTCTTTATCAATTAATAAATACGATGGAATAATAGCCATGTTGATATACATTTCTTTATTAAGAGATTCCCCTACATCTCCAATTCCCATTGCAACTTTTGTATTAATTTTGAATTTATTATTAATAATATAACCTAAATCAAGACCAAATCCTAATGCGCAAAATTCTCTTAGATAAATATTGTTGTAAACAATAGATCTAGATATATGCAAAAATGAATAATAAGGTCCAATTTCAAATTTATTTATTTTTAAATAAAGAGGCTCAAAATCATATGTTGAGGAAAGAGAAGAATACACAAATAAATCATCTTGGTTATCTAATGTGATAGCGGGGTGATAATAAAGTCCATAGTCAATTTTAGATCCCATATCATAAGCTGATAGGGATGTAGATAATAAAAATAATAAAAATAATAATAAAATCGAAAGTTTTTTCAAAGAATACTCCTATTATTTATTATTAATTAAAAATTAACTAATATGCATCTTCTTTTAATAAATCCTTGTTAAATTCTTTAAGGTCTTTTAATTTGATATTTATATCAACAATTTCATCAACCGGTTTTGTTTTAGAATATAGTGATATATATACATCTTTATATAACAATTTTATTATATAAAAGATTCCTCTAAATTCACAAGATGTAACTTTAGCATTTTTTAAAGAAATATGAGGAAGCATTTCTTTTACATTAAATTTAGACTTTTCAATAATATATGCATTTTCATATCTAAAAAAGAATAATGTATTTGATTCTTTTAAATATTTATTATTATTTACATAATAAGCTGGAATAAAATTGCCTTCTCCAATAAAGGTTGAAGCAAATTTAGTACTAGGGTTATTGTATATTTCTTCAGGGCTAGCACACATTTCTACTTTTCCATTATTCATTAATACAATAGTATCTGATATCGAAAGAGCTTCACTTTGATCATGGGTAACATAGATCATAGTAATTTTTAATTTTTTTTGAATATTTCTTATTACATCTCTTAAATAAATTCTCATTTTAGCATCAAGGGCCGATAAAGGCTCATCTAAAAGTAATAATTTAGGTTCGTACGAAAGAGCTCGAGCTAAAGCAATGCGCTGTCTTTCTCCCCCAGAGAGACTTTCAATTTTACGTTTTTCAAAGTTACTTAAGCCTACTAGCTCTAGCAATTCTTTAACTCTTTTTTTTCTTTCTTCTTTTTTGACTTTTTTTATTTTTAGAGGATATGCAATATTTTTTTCAACGTTTAAATGAGGATAAAGAGCATAATCTTGGAAAACCATTGCTATTTTTCTTTCATTTACTTTCATCTTAGAAATATCTTTATCATCTATTACAATATGACCTTCATCATTGTCAATTAATCCTGTTATCAATTGAAGAGTTGTACTTTTTCCACAGCCACTAGGTCCTAATAAAGAGATTAATTTTCCTTTTTCTAGAGTTATATCTATATCAAGAAGGAATTGTTCAAACTGTTTTTTTAATTTTAATTTAATATTTTTATTCATTTATTTCTCAATTTTTATTAAATATATAAGGTATTATCTTTTTTAAGATATTCACTACTTATAAATACTATAGAACAAACTATTATTAATATAGTACCAAGTGCACATGCTCCACCAAAATTATAAGAACCTATTAATCTATACATTGTAACAGGTATTGTGATAATTGAAGATGAGGATAATATTAATGTTGCATTAACTTCTCCCATACTAATTGCAAAAGCAAATATAGCACCACTTATTAAAGCACTTTTTAAAAGGGGTACTTCAATATTTAAAAATGCTCTAAACCCACTAGCTCCAAGAGTCATTGCACTGTTTTTTAAAGATGGTGGTATTTTTCTAATTTCAGGAGTTATTGCTCGAATATTGAAAGGTAATACTATAACTAAATGAGCCAATATTACTAATATTAATCCTCCTGTATTTTGTATTTTTGCTGCTATTAAATAATATCCTAATCCTATTATTACTGAAGAAACAGCTAGAGGTAACATTGATAATAATTCAATAAAAAGCGATGTAGTTGATTTATCTCTTTTGCTAGCGACAGCTAAAGAAAGTGATAAAGGAGTTGATAAAAGTGCAACACTTAGAGCAATTTTTAATGAATTAATAATTGAAATAAAACTTGTTTTCATAACTCCTGTTGTCGATGTTATTCCAAATAATTGTTTATACCATTTGAGGGTAAAAATACTTTGTTCACTTCTAGTATTAGATGCTAAAAATGATTTAACTATTATTGATATAATTGGGGATAAAACAAAGAGTACTACAAATATTGTGTATATTAGACTAAGAATTAATCCAATTTTTGATACAGGTTTTTTTTCTTTTTTATATAAACTTTTATATGCATTTTCTTTTGTTGTAGTTTTTCGTTGAAAAATATTATACAGAATTAAGATGATTATACAAAATAGGATAGAAATAATTGCATAAGAGGAGGCGGTATTTAAATCCATAGAAATTCTAGCTCTTCGATAAATTTCAACTTCCATTGTTGTAAACTTTGGACCACCACCTAATACTAAGATTATAGAAAAACTTGTAAAGCAGAATAAAAAAACAAGAAGTGATGAAGATATTATAGATAAAATAAGTCTTGGAAGTGTTATGTAAATAAAAGTTTGAGCTTTGCTTGCTCCAAAAACAAATGAAGATAATTCTAATTTGTAATCTAAATTTTCCCAATAAGTAGTTACTAATACTAAAATAATTGGAAAATTATAGAAAGCATGAGCTATGATAATAGCTTTGTAAGAATATAATATTTTTAAAGGAGGGTTTTCTAAATTAAATAATTTCATAAGTAAAATATTTAGAAATCCATTATTTCCATAGAAAGTGACAAATCCGAGTATTACTAAAATTGCAGGAAGTACAAAAGGAATTGTGCATATTGCTAAAATTAATTTTCTACCTTTTATTTGATAATTGATTAGAAGATATGCACCAGGTAATGCAATAATTAAAGAAAGTAAAGTTGAAAAAAAGGCTTGGTTTATTGTAAATAATAATATTCTATGTGTATAAGAATCTGATAATAGATTAATAAAGGGGAGAAAGGTAAATTTATTATCTACAATAAAAGCTTTTGATAAAGTACTAAATAGAGGAAATAAGAAGATCAAAAACAATAATAAAAGTGAAGGAATAGGAACTATTCTTTCATATAAATTTCTATTATCAACATATTTTTTTTTCATATTTTCCTCTATTTTTTTTAAAGATTATTTGCTCATTACTTTTGTCCAATCATCTAGCCAAATATCGAGATTATCTTCAATATCGCTAGCCTCTAAGCTTAAAGTAACGTTTGGTTTTGGAGCCCAATCAAAAGCACTTGGTAATTTTGTATTTGAGTTTGTTGGATACATTGAATTTGCACTAGCAATATCAACTTGTGCATCAGTTAATAAGAAATCAACAAACTCTTTTGCTAAATCTTTTTTATTTGAACTTTTTAATATACCAACACCTTCTATAGTTGCACTATGTCCTTCTTCAAATATTATAGCTTTATATCGAGTTGAATCTTCATACATTACATGATATACAGGAGAAGTTGTATAGGATAGTGTGATAGGAGCTTCTCCAGCACTAAACATACCATAAGCACTTGACCACCCTTCTGTTATAGTAAGAGCACTATCGCTCATATTTTCCCACCATGTTAGATAATCATCTCCATATAACTCTCTTGTCCAAATTAACAATCCTAATCCAACCGAAGAAGTACGAGGATCGATTAGTAATACTTTATCTTTAAATTTTGAATTAGTTAAATCATTTAAAGATTTAGGCAAATCTTTTTCACTTAATTTTTCACTATCATAAACAAATGCAAAATTACCATAGTCAAAAGGTAAAAGTCTATTTTGTTTATCAAATTTTAGAAAATTAGGAATATCTTTTAAAGCTGGAGAGTTATAAGTATCAAATAAATCACTATTATAAGCTTTCATTGCCATATCATTAGAGATTCCAATAATAACATCAGCTTGTGGATTTGATTTCTCTAATTCAGCTTTTGTTAACATTTCAATTGCATCTCCTGCAGAAACTAGATCAACTTTAATCCCTGTTTTTGTTTCAAAAGCTTCGACAACTTTTTGACCAGGACCCCAGTCTCCACAAAATGCATCATATGCATAAACAGTTATTTCATTAGAACTAACATCAATAGATTCTTCTTTTGCACCTGATGCAAAGAGATTTGATGTTGTAGCAACAAAGGCCACAACAATAAATAAAAACTTTTTCATAAAAAAGCCTCCAAATTGAATTTTGGCCTAAGGGTAATAAATTGATATTTTAAGATAAATAAAAAGAGTCTCCCTCCGCTGGTATTATCCAGATCAGGTAAACGGGTTTTATCTCAGGCATTAGCCACCCCAGGACAATTACTAGAGTAATAATGTAAAATATTCTTGTCAAGTATATCTCATTAGAGTAACATTAAACTATGAAAAATTTATACTATTGTGATGATGTTGCAAAAATCGACAAAATTTCACAAGAATCTTATAATCAACCTGGCTTAATTTTAATGGAACAAGCAGGATTAAAAGCTTGGCAATTCATAAAGAGTAAAATAAATATTGATGATAATATATTAATTATTGCAGGAGGTGGCAATAATGGAGGAGATTCATTGGTTGTTGCAAGATGTGCAATAAATGATGGATATAATAATGTATCAATAGTATATTGTTCAAATAAGTATAGTGAAACATCAAAAATTCAAAAAAAAATATTAAATTCTTATAATTTAAAAACTTATAATTTGAATGAATATGATGATAAATATATAACTAGTGTTATTGAAAAATCTAATGTAATAATTGATGGTATTACTGCAATTGGACTAAAAACTAAATTAAGAGATAATATTATCAATGTTATTGAAAAAATAAATAAAAGTGAATCAATTATTTTTAGCATAGATGTACCAAGTGGACTTAGTGATATTATAAACAATGAATGTGTAAAAGCTAATTATACTATTTCTATGGGACCTCAAAAGTTATTATATTATTATCACAAAAATATAATAAATTGTGGAGAAATTTATGAAATAAATCCAAGTTTTCCCCCTAAGGTTGTTTCTGAAATTGATGAAAAAGCAAATATCGAGGATAATTATGAGATAAATTTAAAACCTTTAAATAAAACAGATTATAAAAAAACTAGAGGGCATTTAGCAGTATTTGGAGGTAGTGAAAAATATCCAGGTGCTCTTATATTATCATCTAAATCAGCATTTAGTACTCGAGTCGGGCTTGTAAGTGCATATTGTGATAATGAAATCTATTCAATAATAGCTTGTGAAAGTCCATCAATAATTGCAAGAAAAAATAATGAAATATTAGATTTAAATCAATATGATTCATTATTAGTAGGGCCTGGATGGTCAATTAATAGAGAATCTTTGTTAAATAAAATATTAGAATATAATATACCTTTAGTTCTTGATGCAGATGGGATTAGAGCATATAGCAATCTTTATAAACAAGGTAGAATTATTAATAATAAAAATATAATATTCACTCCTCATTTAGGTGAATTAAAACTAATGATTGATGCTGTATTGCCAAATCAAAAGTATGATAATACATTAGATTTTATCGATTGTTTGAATTCTTTAAGTAATAAGTTAAACTCAGTAATTGTTTGTAAAGCTAGTGTAATTTATGTAGTAGCTCCAAATAAAAAACCTTTAGTTTTGAAAAGGTTAAACCCAAGTTTGGGGGTTGCCGGTAGTGGTGATGTCTTAGCTGGCTGTATTGCAGCAATTTTAGCAAAAACAAAAGATTTATATTATAGTGCTATTGAAGGTGCTAAAATCCATTCAAATGCTGGTATGTTAGCTAGAG
>Ga0102926_1001081_pt1 | contig 16160 bp, 15 predicted proteins | sample SalPonR1_A_D2_MG_FD_78173 | JGI IMG/M metagenome (GOLD analysis project Ga0102926, IMG submission 78173) | Salt pond soil microbial communities from South San Francisco under conditions of wetland restoration - Salt Pond MetaG R1_A_D2_MG | ecosystem: Environmental > Aquatic > Marine > Intertidal...
AAAAACTTTTACAATTCTTACTAGAAGCAAGAACCAAAACCTATGCAGGAGATGGCGGAGAAGTGACGCCCGTATTTAGTGATTCAGATCAATTAGAATATAATAGGGGAGATTATCTTTACCGAGATGTATATTATTCTGGAAAAAGGAAATTTATGGGGCTAGAAACTATTTATTACAAAGAAGAGCCAGTCTGGTCTATGTCTTATTTTGGATCATGTAATAAAGAATCAAAAGAAGTTTATGATTTTTTAAAACAGGCTCTTTTAAAAAATTGGGATAGTGCTAGAACTTGGAAAAATGTTGAATGGAAAAAGGGGAGTTATAAATATGTTTGTAAGTCTGATTCTAAGGAATCAATTGAGAAAATAGTTGGAACAGAAGAAATATTTTATAAAGAACAGTCTCTTTATCAGTTCTTTTATGGAGGAGGTTTAATTAAATAGTTAATAATTAATTCTCTTTTATATTAAAAGTATTATTTAAAAAACCATTAAAATAACCCAGGCTTTAATAAGCGGGGTTTTTATTATAATAGATAATAAAGCCATAATTACTACCTTGACAATGCCCCTTAATTGTGCTACAATTTGGTTAAGTTTTAAGTATTAAAATTAAATATAAAAAAGGAGGTTTTCTATGTTAAATTTTTTAAATAAAGGTGGTAAGAGTGAAGGCAAGGAAGAACCAACCCTGGCAGATCTGACTAAAGATATTAAAAAATTAAAAAAGGAAAACAAAGGAGAGTCCCCTCATTATCTTTTAATAATAGGATACTTTGTTGGAAAATACGGGGTATCTATTAAAAGAGCTAATCGTTGGCACGCATCTTTATTCTTAAAAAGAATAAAAAAGTCCATGAAAAGATTAAGGGACATTGAAGCCAAAGGGGATAAATAAAAAAAATAAGTCGAGAATAAAATTTCTCGGCTTTTTCTTTTAACTTGATTATTTTTTAAAGATTAACTAAAATAGAAAAGTAAATACTTTTTAATATTATTTACACAATTTATTTAATTAATTATTTAAATGAATTCCCATGGAAGATTATAATAGTTTTTTAGAGAACAATGGAGAACAAAAATGGCTTGACTTTTGGCAAAAAGAAAAAGTTTTTCAAACCAAGGATGAAAAAGGTAAGGACAATTACTATGTTTTAGACATGTTTCCTTATCCATCTGGAAGCGGCTTACACGTTGGTCATTTAAAGGGTTATACCATAACTGATGTTGTTGCAAAGAAAAACTTAATGCAGGGTAAAAATGTCCTGCACCCAATGGGTTGGGATGCTTTTGGCTTACCAGCAGAAAACTATGCTATAAAAACTGGCATTCATCCTAAAGATACTATTAAAAAAGCTATTTCTAATTTTAAAAAACAATTATCTTCAGTTGGATATGGCTATGATTGGAGAAAAGAAGTAACTTCTTGCGAACCTGACTATTATAAATGGACTCAATGGATATTTGTTAAGCTTTTTGAAAAAGGTTTAGTTTATAAAAAAAAGGAAAGGGTAAACTTTTGTCCTTCTTGTAAAACAGTTTTAGCAAACGAACAAGTAGTAGATAAGAAATGTGAAAGATGCGGGACTGAGGTAATAGAAAAAGAATTAGAACAATGGTTTTTAAAAATAACTGAATATGCAGATGATCTTTTAAAAGGCTTAGAGAAAATAGATTGGCCTGAAAAAGTTAAAAAAATGCAAAAAAACTGGATTGGAAAATCAAAAGGATCAGAAATTGATTTTGATGTTCAAGATACAAATGAAACTATTAGTGTATATACCACAAGAATTGATACGCTTTTTGGCTGTAATTATATGGTTGTTGCACCAGAACACCCAATTTTAGAAAAATTAAAATCTAAAATTACAAACTGGGAAGAAGTTCAAAAATATATAAATCAAGCCCAAAAACAAACTAAAATAGAAAGAAAGGCTAATAAAGGAAAAACAGGGGTTCAATTAAAAGGCTTAAAAGCTATTAATCCTATTAATTCTCAGCCTGTCTTAATCTTTGTTGGTGATTATGTTTTAATGGATTATGGTACTGGAGGTATAATGGCAGTGCCAGCTCATGATCAACGTGACTTTGAGTTTTCTAAAAAACATAATATTCCTGTTATAGAGGTAATACAACCTGAAAAAGAAGAATCACCCTTACCAGAAAAGTCATATGAGGGAGAAGGGGTTTTGATAAATTCAGGCCAATTTTCTGGCCTAACATCCAAAGAGGCTAGAAAAAAAATGACTAGATTTTTAAAGAAAAAAGGTAAAGGAAAAAGTACTACTAATTATAAAATGAGAGACTGGCTTATTTCAAGACAAAGATATTGGGGAACGCCAATCCCAATGGTTAAGTGTGTTAAATGCGGATTTGTCCCAGTCCCAGAAAAAGATTTACCAGTTAAATTACCTGAATTAGATGATTTTAAGCCTACTTCTAAGGGAGAATCGCCTTTAGCTAAGGTTTCTGACTTTGTTAATACAACTTGTCCTAAATGTGGTGGAAAAGCAAAACGTGAAACTGATACAATGGACACTTTTGTTGATTCAGCTTGGTATTATATAAGATATGCTGATAATAATAATGAAGATGAAATTGCTAATAAGGAAAAACTTAAAAAATGGTTACCAGTTGATCTTTACGTTGGAGGGGAAGAACATGCAATTCTACACTTATTATATGCTAGATTTATAACAAAAGCCTTATATGATATGGGTTATCTTGATTTTAAGGAGCCATTTCCAAAGCTTTTTTGCCAGGGCATGGTTTATAGAGACGGAGAAATAATGTCAAAGTCTCGTGGTAATGTAGTTAATCCCGATGCTTTTGTAAAAGAATATGGCTTAGATACAATGCGTCTTTATGAAATGTTTATGGGTCCAGCTAAACAATCTACTGAATGGTCTGACAAAGGAGTAACAGGTTGCCGAAGATTTTTAGAAAAAGTATGGAGATTACAAGAAAAAATAAAGGAAGGTTACAAAGATAGTGACATGGTAATAAGAGAGATGCATAAAACCATTAAAAAAGTAACAAGGGATATTAATGATTTTCAATTTAATACAGCTGTAGCAGCCTTAATGGATTTTTCTAATACCTTGTCTAATCAGGACCAAATTTCAAAACAAGTTTATAAAAACTTTATTATCCTTTTATCTCCAATGTCACCTTGTATTGGAGAAGAAATGTATCAAAGACTAGGTGGTGAGAAAAAATCCATTTTTAGGGCTAATAAATGGCCTGAGCATGATCCTAAACTTATAAAGGAAGACGATATTACTTTTATTATTCAAATTAATGGTAAGGTTAGAGATCAAATAAAAGTAAAAGCCGGGATATCAAAAGATAAGGCTAGGGAAAAAGCACTTTCTAGTAAAAAAATTAAAAAAAGAGTTAAAGAAGAGAATATTAAAAAAATTATTTTTGTACCTGATAAATTAATTAATATTGTAGTTTAAGAATTAACTTGAATCAGCCAGCGTAGCTCAGTTGGCTAGAGCGCTGCTCTCGTAAAGCAGAGGTCCTGAGTTCGAATCTCAGCGCTGGCTTATTTTATAAATATATTTATTTTAATATTTCATCATAATTTTAAATGATTAAATTTGTTAATGTTACTAAAAAATATAAGCCTGACATTTACGCCTTAAGAGGTATTAGTTTTCATATTAGACCTTCTGAATTTGTTTCTATAGTAGGTCAATCTGGAGCTGGAAAAAGCACTATAATTAAATTATTATTAGGAGAAGAAAAGCCAACTGAAGGGAAAATTATTATAGGTGGTTGGGATATAACTAATATTAAGTCAAATGAGATCCCTATTTTAAGAAGACAAATGGGGGTGGTTTTCCAAGATTTAAAACCTTTATCAAGAAAAACAGTTTATGAAAATATTGCCTTTGCTCTTGAAGTGGTAAATACTCCTAAAAAAGAAATTTTTAATATAGTAAATCAAGTACTTGATGTGGTTGGCTTAAAAAATAAGTCTAATAAATTTCCTAGACAATTATCAATAGGCGAGGCTCAAAGAATTGTTATTGCTAGGGCTTTAGTTCATAGGCCTAAGATTTTAATAGCAGATGAGCCAACTGGCAATCTTGATCCTATTGCCACAAGAGATATCTTGCAATTATTAGAAAAAATTAATGAATTTGGAACAACTGTACTTTTGGTAACCCATGATAAGGAAATAGTTAATTTAGTAAAAAGAAGAGTAATAAGTTTAGATCATGGTAGAATTATAGGGGACCAGGTAAGATCAGGCAGATACGTTATATAATTTAACTATACTTTAAATAAATTCAGATAAATTTAATCTGAATTTTTATAATTTTAGGCTATTTGATTCTGATTTTTATTCGTGATATAATTTAAAAGTTAATTAATATAATTTTCATTAATTATGTCTAAGGAGAAAAAAGTAGGTAAAATTACTCATTTTTTTGGAAAAATTAATGTTGGGGTTTTAAGTTTAGAAAAAGATTTAAAAGTTGGTGATAAAATTCATATTGTTGGTGGTGATGGAAACAGAGACTTTACCCAGGAAGTTATTTCTTTGCAAGTAGAACATGAAAATATTAAAAAGGCTAGCGCTGGTGATGCGGTTGGTATAAAATTAGAAGGACAAGCAAAAGAAGGAGATGAGGTTTATCTTGCAAAGGAAGAGTAATTTTCCTTGTGTTTAAAACTTAATATAAAAAAAAGATGAATAAAAAATCCAAAAAAGTTAGTTTTTCTAAACAAAAACTAATAAATTTAGGTTATATTATAGTATTATTTAACCCAGTACCAGCTGGAATTATATTTGGATTTATATTAAAGAAAAATAAGGCTACTAACAAAGATGGCAATTTAATGATGATTTTGTCAGGTATTTGGGGGGTTATTAATTTAATTTTAACTCAAAGACTTTTAGGCCTTTAAGTTTATGAAAATTAAAATTGATTTTAACTTGCTTAGTCTAAACATAAACCATTTTTTAAAAAGATGTGGTTATACTAGAAAAAGACAAAGAACAGGCAAGATGAGTTATATAAGAACCTTAAGAAATAGTGATTATCCCAGATTTCACATTTATATTGATGAAAATGGCCTTAATCTTCACTTAGATCAAAAATCACCAAGCTATTCTGGATATAAGGCCCATAGCGCCTCTTATAGTGGGGGATTAGTTGAAAAAGAGGCAAACAGGATTAAAGATAATTTAATAACTTATAAAAAATAATTTTATGTTTGATAAATTAAAGCAATTAAAAAAACTTAAGCAAATGCAAAGCTCTTTATCTTCTGTTCAAAAAACCCATAAAGAAAATGGGGTAGAAGTTACTGTTAATGGTGAAATGAAAATAATTAATATTTCTTTAAATGAAGAACTAGATAAAGAAAAACAAGAAAAAGTATTATTGTCATGTATTAATGGGGCCTTAAAAGAAATAAAAAAAGAAATCTCTGAAAACATGAGAGGTGAATTAGGGCTTTAAAAAATTATTTAAACAAAAAAAGAAAAGAGAGACTTTTTTTAAGTCTCTCTTATTTATTTAACCCCCCTTGGTAATAAAGGTGCTGAAAGGATTCGAACCTCTGAATTATAGCCTTGCACAGCTATTGCGTTAACCACTTCGCCACAGCACCATTTAATATTTTTATAATAATATTATTAAAATATTTGTCAAATAGGGGATTGACAAAGCTTAAAATATTTGCCATTATAAAAACAAAGATTGTTCCTTAAATTGTAAAAAAAGGAGGAAAAATGAATAATCTAATTTATTTAATTTGTCCGGTTAGAAGACTAACAAGTAAACAAGAACTGGAGATAAGTGCACATGTGGCGTTAAAAAGAGACCAAGGTTATGACGTTAAATGTCCTTATGCTGATACTGATCAGAATGACGAAGTAGGACTTAGGATCGTAAAAGAACATGAAAATGATATCTTAGAAAGAGATATTATTCATATTTATTGGGATCCTACCTCAAAAGGAAGCCTTTGGGATTTGGCTCAGGTTAGATTTCTCCAAATTGCAGGAATGAAAAAGAAAATTATTTGGATAAAAGATAATCCTAGCTTAGCGCATTATCGTTTTGTTTGGGATTCTAACGCAAGCATTCAACCCCAAGAACATTTGACTTTATTTAAAATGCCCTGGAAAGATGATGACAAGTTGAATCTTTGGAAAATGGCCCAAATTAGAATGCTTAGAAAGATAAATCCTGAAGTATTCTTTTACATTCAAAACATCGAAGAGTTATATGTTGACCCTTTTAAGTCTTACAAAAATGTAATGATAGCTACTTCTTTGGAACTAGAAAATTGTTCTAGCAGAGAAAAGCTTAAAAAAGAACTTGATAGTCTTAAAAGGATGGTAGTTTTTTCTGGTTAGTTACTACTGACTGGCAAATTAAAAAATTTAAGAGAAGGAAATATTCCTTCTCTTTTTTCTTTAAAAAACCTTGACACCTTTTTTAAAAAAAATTATAATTTAGCACTGAAAGGTTTTGACTGCTAAAAAAAATAACTAATTTTTAATCAATTAATTTATGACTAAATTAAATCTTCAACCATTAGGAAGTCGCGTGATTGTAAAGCCAATCATAGAAGATGAGGTAAGTAAGGCAGGCATTGTTTTACCTGAAACCGCTGACAAAAAGAAACCAATTAAGGGCGAGATCTTAAAGGTTGGTAAAGGAAAGACTTTAGAAAATGGACAAACAGAAAACATCGAAGTAAAGGTCGGTGATAAAATTTTGTTTGAAAAATATGGCTCTGATGAATATAAGCTCGGAGACCAAGAATTTCTAGTTGTAGACTACGATAAAATCGTAGCTATAATTAAGTAATCAATCAATTAATTTAATTTAAAATTATGGCTAAACAAATAATTTTTGACGAAAAAGCTAGAAAAGCTCTTAAAAATGGAGTTGATAAACTAGCAGCTGCTGTAAAAGTAACCTTGGGCCCAGTTGGTAGAAATGTAGCCCTAGACAAGGGGATGGGTAGTCCAACTATTACTAATGATGGCGTAACAGTAGCTGAAGAAATTGAATTAGAAGATAAATATGAAAATGTAGGAGCTAGTCTTTTAAAAGAAGTTGCTTCTAAAACCAATAATGTTGCAGGTGATGGTACAAGTACTGCTGTTATTTTAGCTCAAAGCATTATTGCGGCTGGCTTAAAATATGTGGCTGCCGGATCTAATCCCAGACAAATTAAATCTGGTATTGATAAGGGGGTAGCAAAAATAGTTAATGAGATAAAAACTAATATTGCACAACCCGTTTCTACTAAAGATAATATTAAACAAGTAGCTTCTGTATCTGCCAATGATGAAGAGGTTGGTTCTATTATTGCTGATGCTATGGAAAAGGTTGATAAAGATGGAGTTATTACAGTAGAAGAATCACAATCATTTGGTATGGAACTTGAAGTTACCGAAGGTATGCAATTTGACGAAGGATATATTTCTCCTTATATGGTTACCAATGAAGAGAAAATGTCTGCTGAATTTTCTGATCCTTATATCTTACTTACTGATGAAAAGATTTCTTCCCTTCAAAGCATTTTACCTCTTTTAGAAAAAATGGCTAATAAAAATAAAAAAGAACTTGTTATTATAGCTGATGGAGTTGAGGGAGAGGCTTTGGCTACCTTGGTTGTTAATAAGCTTCGAGGTAGATTTAATGTATTGGCAGTAGAAGCTCCAGGCTTTGGTGATACTAAAAAACAAAACTTACAAGATATAGCTATTTTAACTGGCGGTAAAGTGATCAGTGAAGATGTTGGTCTTAAACTTGAAAATACTGAAATGAGTGATTTAGGACAAGCCAGAAAAGTAGTTTCTAAAAAGAACGAAACTACTATTATTAATGGCAAGGGTAAGAAAAAAGACATTGAAAAAAGAATTGGAAAAATTAAACAACAAATAAAAGATAGTAGTTCTGATTTTGATAAAGAAAAGCTTGAAAAAAGATTAGCTAAATTAGCTGGTGGCGTTGCTGTTATTAAAGTAGGTGCTGCCACTGAAACTGAAGTAAAAGAAAAAAAGTTTAAGGTTGAGGATGCAGTTAATGCTACTCAAGCTGCTGTAGAAGAGGGAATTGTTGTTGGTGGTGGAGTAGCTTTAATAAGGGCTTTAAAATGTTTAGATAGTATTAAGGTTAAAAACGATGAAAGATTTGGTATTGAAATCTTAAAAAGGGCCTTAGAAGAGCCTGCTCGTAAAATTGCTGAAAATGCTGGTTATAGAGAAGGTTCAGTAGTAGTTCAGAAAATTAAAGAAATGTCTAAAAATGAAGGTTATAATGGATTAACGGATAAGTTTGAAGATCTTATTGCTTCTGGCATAGTAGATCCTGCTAAGGTAACAAGAACGGCCTTGCAAAATGCTACCTCTATTGCTACCTTACTTTTAACCACTGAAGCTGTAGTAACTGAAAAGCCTAGTAAGGATGATGGTAATTCTGGTAAAGGTGGCTCACCATCAGGTATGCCAGCTGGAATGGGTGGTATGCCAATGGGAATGTAAAAGAGTATTAAAAAATAGATTGATTTAATATAGAGTTGTCTGTCTTTTAAAGATAGACAACTCTTTTTTTATTGACGTTTGTTTTAAAAATTTATATAATAAAGAAGATTTTAATAAAAAATAATTACTATTATATGACTTTAAAAAAATATTTAAATTTAATGATCATTTTAACTCTTATTTCTTGGCTTATATGGGTAGGGGTGATCTTATTTATTAATCCTGAATATAATGGTATATTGGGAATAATTTTATTTCATTTTAGTTTATTTTTATCTATTTTAGGAACTTTATCTTTATTGGGTTTTTTGGTACGTTCTCGATTGGGTAAAAAACCAATTTTTAAACAAGTTGGTATTGCTTTTAGACAAGCCTTGCTTTTTTCCATTTTTGTAATAGCTGTTTTAATTTTAAAAAGTATTGGCCTTTTATATTGGTGGAATACGTTATTTTTAGCAATATTTTTAATTTTTGTTGAATATTTCTTTTTAACTTCAGGAAAAGTTTATAAAGATAAATAATTTATGAAATTAAGTTACAATTGGCTAAAACAAAAAATAAATCACCTTCCTAAACCAGAAAAACTGGTGGACTTGATTAATACTAGAATAGCTAATGTTGAAGAAATTATTAAGCCTGGAAAAGGGTTAGAAAATATTTTAGTAGCAGAGGTTAAAGAACTTAAAAAACATCCCAATGCTGATAAGTTACAGTTGGTTGATGTTAAAACCAAGATTAATGAAAAAGATATTGAATTAAGGTTAGTTTGTGGGGCTTTTAATATAAAAAGACAAGATAAGGTACCTTTAGCTTTGCCAGGCTCTAAAATAGCAGATGGAACCATGATTAAAGCTCAAACAATTAGGGGTGAAAAATCTAAGGGTATGCTTTGTGCTGAAGACGAGCTTGGAATTGGCTCAGATCATAGTGGAATAATGATTTTAAATAAAGATACTAAAATAGGAGAAAAGGTTTCCAAGGTTTTGGGTTTAAATGATATTATTTTAGATGTAGAAAATAAATCAATTACAAATCGGCCTGATCTTTTTAACCATATTGGTTTTGCTAGAGAAATTTCTGCTGCCCTAGGAAAAGAATTAGATTATAATTATCCAACCTACAAGGATAATAAAAAGGAATTAGACGTTAGGGTAGAGATTAAAACTAAGGATTGTTTAAGATATATGGCACTAGTTTTAGATAATGTTACTGTTAAAGAGTCACCCTTTTGGATGAAATCTTTTTTAAGATCAAATGGCTTAGAGCCTATTAATAATATTGTTGATATAACTAATTATGTTTTATTAGAAATTGGTCAACCCTTACACGCTTTTGATAGAGATAAAATTAAAGAGGATAAGATAATTGTTAGAAAAGCTAAAAAAGGAGAAGCTTTATCAGGGCTTGATAATAAAAAACATAAGCTTGAGCCAAGTGATACGGTAATTGCAGATCAAAATAACCCCATAGCCTTAGCCGGAGTAGTAGGGGGCAAGCCAACTAGCATTAATAACAATACTAAAAGGATTGTAATAGAATCAGCCTGCTTTTCTCCTGTATCCACTAGAAAGACCTCTAGAAGGTTAGATACAAGAACTGAGTCAGCAATTAGATTTGAAAAAGGCTTACCTTTAAAGTTTACTGAATATGGAATTTATCGCGCGATTGAACTTTTAAGAGATTTGGCTGGAGCTCAAGTTAAAACTAAAATAATTGATATAAAGGATAAAAAAGTAACTGAAAATAAAAAGATAAAACTTGATTTAAATAAGCTTAAAGACTTTGTTGGGGCTGACATTTCAGATAAAAAAATTAAGAATATATTAAAATATTTAGGTTGTAAGCTAGAATCTAAAAATAATTATCTTTTAGTATTACCACCTTTATGGAGAAATGATTTAAATATTTTTGAGGATTTAGTAGAAGAAGTAGTAAGAATTTATGGCTTAGAAAAAATAAAAGATAAACCAATCAAGGCAAATTTAAAACCTAAGATTTTATCTGATCAAAAAAAATTAAATAAAAAAATTAAAAATATATTAATTGGATCTGGCTTTGATGAAGTAATTAATTATTCCTTTTATAGCAAAGAGGATCATAAAAAATCTATTAATGATTTTAAGGAAATAGAATTAAAAAACCCAGTTAGCTCTAAGAATTATATTTTAAGAACAAGTCTTTTACCCTTGCTTTTTAAAAATGTTGATTATAATAAAGGCTATTTTAATGAGTTTAATATTTTTGAAATTGGTAATATTTTTTATAACAAAAATGGAAAAAATATAGAAAAAAAGAAAATAGCTGGTTTGGTAAAAACAGATAAAAAAGCATTTTTTAAAGCCAAGGCTGGTTTGGAAGTTCTTTTTAACAGATTGCATATTAATTATAGTCTTAAAAAGGACTATGATCATATAGCTAAAGTATTTGTGAATAATAAAGAAATAGGTTTTTGTGGCCAAAAAAATAATTTAGGTTTTTTTGAAATTGACTTTAATCATTTATTCAAGGCATATAATGCTAACCAAAGTTATAAAAAAATATCTCCTTATCCTATATTTAAAAGAGATTTAGCTTTTTTGGTAAACAAAGATGTAAGTTGGGGGTTAATTGAAAAGGAAGTTAAAAGTATGAGTGATTTAATTCAAGAAGTAGAACTTTTTGATGTATTTGAAGATAAAAAATTTGGCAATAAAAGAAACTTAGCTTTTCATATTACCTATCAATCTAGTCAAGATACTCTTGAAAGTAATAAAATTGATCAATTGCAGAAAAAAATAATTAGAAAAATTGAGAAAAAATTTGATGCCAAATTAAGGGACTTTTAATTGATAAATTTATTATGGATGAATATAATATTGTAACTATAGGAGGGGCAGTGCGTGATATTATTTTTTATACAAACGAAGGAACAATTTTTAAAAATCCTGAGAAAAACCCCTTATTTGAAAAAGTTTTAGGATTTGAAGCCGGTGCTAAAATATATATAAATGATATTTCTTTTTTAGCTGGAGGAGGTGCCTTTAATACGGCTGCTGGCTTTTCTAAGCTTGGTATAAAAGTTGCCACAATAACAAGAGTAGGGGATGATCAAAATGGTAAAAAATTAATAAAGCAAATGAAATCAAGGGGGATTAATACTGATTTTGTTCAAGTAGATAAAAAGCATTCAACTGCTTTTTCTTTTATTCCTTGCTTAAAGGACAAAGCAACACATAGTATTTTTACTTATCATGGTGCGGTTGATTATTTAAGCCTAAGCAAACAATTAGAAGATCAAATAATGACTGATTGGTTTTATATATCATCCCTTAGTGCTCCAAATTGGCCAGATATTTTAAAAAAGGTTTTAAAATTAAAATCAAAAATAAATGCAAAGATAGCCTGGAATCCTTCTAATATTCAAATTAAAAAACAATATAAATTACTTGTAAAATTTTTAAAACAGATAGATTTATTTATTTTAAATGAAGACGAGGCCAAAGAATTTGTTTCTAAAATAGATAATTCCATTCAGCTTAAGATTGATAATATTTTAAAAAATATTTATGAAATGGGACCTAAGATTGTTGCCATTACCTGTGGGAAAAAGGGGGCTTATGCATTTAATGGTAAAGATGTCTTTTTTGAAAAAACTAAGGACGTAAAAGTAAAAAACACCACTGGTGCAGGAGATAGCTTTTCTTCTGGGTTTTTAGCAAGCTTATTTTACAAGCCAGACAATATTAAAAGAGCCTTATCTTGGGGAATACTAAATAGCAACTCTGTTATTAAAATAAATGGAGCTCAAAAAGGCTTACTAAGTAAAAAAGAAATTATAAAAGGTAGTATTTAAATTTTATGTTAAAAATTTCAGTTGTAATTGTAACCTATAATGGTAAGCATTATATGAAAGAATGCTTAGAAAGTCTAGCAAAGCAAACCCATTTACCCTTAGAAGTTATTGTAGTAGATAATAATTCTTCTGATGGTACTGTTGATTTTATTAAAAAGAATTTTCCAGAAGTTAAGCTTATTGAAAACAAAAAAAATGTATTTTTTGCCCCGGCTAATAATCAGGGGATAGAAAAAGCTTTAAAAAATAATCCTGATTACGTGTTTTTATTAAATCAGGACACTGTATGTGATAGGAATTGCTTAAAAGAATTTAGTAAAGAGGCAGAAAAAAAGGATTTAGTTTTGTCACAATCACTTTTAATGCATCACCCCAAGACTGACCTTATTCAAAACTCGGGTAATAATTTACATTTTCTAGGATTTGGTTATTCTTCTAATTATAAAATAAAAAGAAAAGAAATAAGTTTTTCAAAAGATAAACTGCCTAGTGTAACCTATGGTTCAGGGGCAGCCCTTTTTATTAAGACTTCTTTTATAAAAAAGCATGGTGGCCTTGATGAAAAGATTTTTATGTACCATGAAGATACAGATATAAGTTTAAGGGCAAGAATGTTGGGCAAGGATGTTAAATTAATTCCCGAATCAATAGTTTATCATAAATATACTGAGGCAATTTCTAATTTTCGCTGGTATTGGTCAGAAAGAAATAGAATTTTTATACTTTTAAGGTATTATAAATTAGCTACATTAATTTTAATTTTACCAGCCTTTCTTTTTATGGAGCTAGGAATATTGTTTTATTCGCTTGTAACGGGCTGGTTTTTTACTAAAATTAAATCCTATTTTAGCATATTGGCTTACCTCCCTTATAATTTAAAAAAAAGGAATAAAATACAAAAACAAAGAAATATTTCTGATAAAAAGTTGGTTGATATTTTAACTGGTAAATTTAATTTTGAGGGCTTTACTCATCCATTAATTAAGTATATTGTTAATCCAATACTGGGGATTTATTGGAAAATAATAAAAAAAATAATACAATGGTAATTTTTTACCATTAAAATATAGCCTCCTTGTGATTTTAAATTTACAAGGTTTTTTTATTGCTGTTAAGTATTTTATTGTCTATAATAAAAAAAATAAGCAATTTAAAAAATATCTTAATAAAAATGAAAATCATTCATATTGTATCAACTTATCCTCCCTACAAAGGGGGAATGGGAAACGTTGCCATGGAAGAGGTTAGGCGTCTTTCTAGCCAACACGAGGTACTTGTAATTACTCCTCAAACTAAGCCTGTCCCAAATTTAAATAAAAATTATAAAGTAACTTATGTAAAGCCAATTTTAAAATATGGTAATGCTTTTTTAGTTCCCCAAATAGTAAAAAAAATAAAAAAAGCAGATATCATTCATCTTCATTGGCCTTTTATAGGAGGGGCAGAAGCTATTTTGATTTATAGGTTATTGGGAAAAATAGATGCTAAGATTGTTACCCAGTATCATATGGACTTAATAGACTCTGGATTAAGGGGCATTTTATTTAAAATATATTTATTCTTATTTGCTCCTTTAATGGTTAAGGCTTCTAATAAAATTTTAGTATCTTCTCTGGACTATATTAAGCATTCTTTAATTAAAAAATCTTTTAAAAAGAATAAGGCTAAGTTTAAAGAGCTTGCTTTGGGGGTTAATTTAAATAAGTTTTATCCTCAAGAAAATGTATCTTTGCTAAAAAATAAAATAGATAACAAAGATAAGGTCCTAGTTTTAGTAGGGGGTCTTGATCGAGCTCATTATTTTAAAGGCGTAGACATTGCTATAAAGGCGATTAATTTACTTCAAAATAAAAGTTTTAAGCTGATAATAATAGGGGAGGGAGAATTAAAGAAAAAATATCAAAAATTAACCAAAGATTTAAACCTAGAATCTCAGATTATTTTTGCAGGCCGGGTATCTGATAAAGAATTACCAAGATTTTATAACTTTTCTGATGCTGTTATATTACCATCTACCAGCAGTTCAGAAGCCTTTGGTTTAGTACTTTTAGAGGGGATGGCTTGCGGAAAGCCAATCTTAGTTTCTAATTTACCTGGACCCAGAAGTTTGGTACAAGACAATGGCTATATAATTAAAAAAAATAATCCTTCTGACTTAGCTCAAAAAATAAATAAATTATTTTCAGAATCTAGAGAAAAATTTTCTCAAAAAAGTATTTATTTAGTTAAAAATAAATATAACTGGGACAGCATTGTTAAAAAATTAAAAGATATTTATGCAAATATCAGATCTTAATTTAAAAATACAAAAAAATAATTATTTTTCTTTTACTATACTTTCTTTAGTTTTAATTTTTATTTGGTATATTAATTTTAGTTTTTGGCAAATATCCATTTTAAATTTTTTGTTTTTAATAATATGTGGCTATATTTTAAGCATTTGGATAGCTAGAACTCTACAATACCTTGGTATTAAAAAAAATAATTTAATTTTTGGAGTTTTTAGTCTTATTTTTTTAATTGGTTTTGGTATGGCTTTGCCAATTGTTTTTTATAAAATAGTAGCTTGGTATTTATTTTTATTACTTTTTCTACTTGTGGTAATATTTTCGCTGTTACAAAGAAAAATGCCCTTTTTAAAAAGCGAGAAAAGTGATTCTTTATTTTTTCATAAAAAGCTTTTTTGGTTTTGCATAGTTTTAATTATTCTTGGTTTTTTAATTTTAATACAAGCTAGAACAGGGGAATATGTTCGTTCTCCTTGGAAAATAATTTCTAATGTTTATATTTATGTTTGGCTGGGGATTGTTTTGATTTTAGGTTTTTTAATATTCAAGAATATAAAATTAAAAAACTTTATCTTAATTTTCATATTAGCCAGTTTGCTTTTACATTGTTTTGTTATTATTCCTTATAAGGTAGGATTTGGCGGAGATAAGTGGCGTCATATAGGAGCTGAGCGCTCATTAATGAAGGGAGAATTTTATAAACCCGTGCTTTTTGGTAAGGATATTACTTATACTAAGATAGGGCCCTTAAAGATCCCCGAGGTATTTATAGTAGGAAATAAAACCTCTTATGCTAATATGTGGGGAACTACAATTGCCTTTTCTTGGCTTACTGGTTTAGATGTATTTTGGATAGATTTAATTTTAGGAATTTTGCTATTTTCATTATTTTTACCTTTTTTAATGTTAGAAATAGGAAAATTTTTCTCTAATAATAAAAAGTTCCTTTTCATATTTTTACTTAGTAGTTTTTGTTTTTACCCCTTAATTTTATATGGAAGTATTACTATGCCTCTTAGCTTTGGTTTTTTATTGTTTTTATTTATAGCTATTTTGCTATTAAAGCATTATTCTGGTTTTAGTAAAATTTCTAAGCACTGGTATATTTTATTATTTTTACCATTACTTTATTTAAATTATGTTTTATATTTAGTGTTGTTTTTAGAGTTATTTATCTTTATTTCTTTGCTTAAAAATAATAATTTTAAAGGATTCATTTTTGTTTTTTTAATATTTTTAATTATTTTTATTTTTTGCTATCCGCTTTTAGATGGCTTTAATGATATGTCACGCTTTAAAGATAATTTAGATTTAGAAAAAATAATCTCTTCTTTAAAAGATGTTCCAAGTAATGTTTTGTTTTCTGCTCCTTTATTTCCAAAAACTTATAAATTCGAACAAGATGGTTGGCTTTATGCTACTCAAGGAGAAAATTATAGTGGTTCTTTGCTAGGGGGAATTTTCCCCTGGGCATTATTAATGTCTCCCTTGGTTTGGTTGTTAGTAATATTTGG
>Ga0102926_1001082_pt1 | contig 16160 bp, 12 predicted proteins | sample SalPonR1_A_D2_MG_FD_78173 | JGI IMG/M metagenome (GOLD analysis project Ga0102926, IMG submission 78173) | Salt pond soil microbial communities from South San Francisco under conditions of wetland restoration - Salt Pond MetaG R1_A_D2_MG | ecosystem: Environmental > Aquatic > Marine > Intertidal...
ATGCGTTTCGGGCTGGTGAAACTCGCCCACCTCTGCCTCGGGATCGGCACCGGCGACGTTGAAGTAACGAAAGATAACATGGTTCAGGCCATAGGCCTTGTGAAAATCCCTCAGCATATCCTCAATTGCGCGCTTTGAAGCCCCATACGCGTTGATCGGATGCTGCGGGCTGTTTTCATCCAGAACAACATTGTCCTGGTCCCCATAGGTGGCACAGGTGGATGAAAAAACGACATTCATACATCCCGCCGCAACCGCGGCTTGAAACAACGTCAGTGACCCCGAAACATTGTTGTGCCAATACATGCCTGGATCGCGCATGCTTTCGCCCACTTGGCTTAACGCCGCAAAGTGCAGGATCGCCTTGGGTTGATAGGCTGCAAAAATCTGGTCCAGTCGCTCACGGTCAGTCAGATCACCCTGTTCAAAAGGCCCGAATTTTGCGGCGTCTTCCCATCCCGTGCTCAGGTTGTCGTAGGTTACCGGGATATAACCTTCAGCCTTCAGTGCTTTACATGCATGCGACCCAATGTAGCCCGCCCCGCCTGTCACAAGTATATTGGACACATCGCCCCCTGATCTTTACTGCGCCGCTTTGTCAGCGTTTATAATCTCACTTATGTAGCTGTAGAGGTCATCGCGCAGATCGTCACGGCTAAGCGCAAAAGAAACCGTGGCTTGCAAAAACCCAGCCTTGGACCCGCAATCAAAGCGTTTTCCATCAAACCGGAAGCCAAATACCTCGTCACCAGCTTCGCGCGCATCGGCGATGGCATCGGTCAACTGGATCTCTCCGCCTGCACCGGTTTTCTTTCGGTTCAACTGCTGCAGAACCCGTGGCGTCAAAATATAACGTCCGATCACCGCTAAGTTCGACGGGGCCTCACCCATTGGTGGTTTTTCGACCATGCCTTTGGTTGAAACAATCCGACCCATGTCTTCTTTGACATCAAGAACGCCATAAGCCGAAGCCTTGTCGGCGGGCACTTCCATGGCGGCAACGATGTTGCCTTGGGTTTCTTCAAAGGCTTCGACCATCTGGGCGAGGCATGGCTTGTCGCCGGCTATGACGTCATCGGGAAGAAGCACGGCAAACGGTTCATTCGCGATCAGATGCCGGGCGCACCATACCGCATGCCCAAGCCCAAGGGGTTTGTGTTGCCGCACATATGCAACCTCACCACTATCCATGTTCGTCGATTTGAGAATTTTCAGCAGGTCGTCTTTGCCCTTTTTACGCAACTCCTGTTCAAGCTGCGGAGCAAGGTCGAAATAGTCTTCAAGCGCGCCCTTGCCTCTGGACGTGACAAAGATGAATTCCTTGATCCCGGCAGCCCGCGCTTCGTCAATCGCGTATTGAACCAACGGCCGGTCAACCAGCGTCATGATTTCCTTGGGCACAGATTTTGTTGCAGGTAAGAAACGCGTCCCCAATCCCGCTACTGGAAAAATCGCTTTCGTAACCTTTTTACGCATGTTCACTCCTACCTGCTTTTCACCGCTCAACCAGACGATGCTAACTATTCCACACTACATGCGGTAAATCAGCTGTATCGTAAAATCCAACTTTGAATTCAAAGCGAATTGGCATCTGAGAGTCATTGCATGACCATAGCCTATCGAAACTGAGTTTCACTCTAACCCCATCTCCGCCATCATCGCTTCGATCCGCGCGACATCCTCAGGGTTGTTCAGCTCCCAAAACTGACGATCACGTGCATTGACTTCGACACAGCGCACCGGTGCACCGTTCTCCATGAACCTCAGCTGTTCCAGCCCCTCAAGCGTTTCCAGCAGGCCTTCGGCCCAACCAAGGTAATCGTTCAGGGCTTGCGCGCGATACGCATAGACACCGACATGATGAAACACCGGCGTCGCCTCATCATCGGCATAGGTGCGTGATGTGAACGGAATAACTTCTTTTGAAAAATACAGCGCGTGATGCGCCGCATCGAAAACCGCAGTCGTTCCGCCTACGCGCCCCGCCTGACGATCTTCGAGAAAACCGTTCAAAGCCCGCCCATCACAACGCAAAACTGGTGTTGCCATGCCTGCATCAGGATCATGCGACAGCTCGTCTATCAAAGCCTCGACAAACCAATGCGGGGTCAGCGGGGCATCACCTTGAAGATTGACAACCACGTCGTAAGATCCACCAAGAGCGGTATGCGCCTCAGCGCAACGCTCGGTGCCATTTCGGCATGACTGAGACGTTATGACCACCTCGGCACCGAACGCTTCCGCCGCGTCTCGGATACGATCATCGTCGGTTGCCACCACAACCCGCGGGTTGCCAGAGACCTGCTTGGCCGCCTCCCAGCTTCTCTGGATCAGGCTTTTCCTTGCCCCGGTTGCGCCCGTCAACTCGACCAAGGGTTTGCCCGGATAACGGGTTGAGGCATAGCGGGCCGGAATAACGATAAGCGGCTGCATCAGGCGTCCTGCAACTCAACACCGGGGGCGTAGGCGATGAAAAACGGATTGGCGAATCCATCTTTTCCATAGTGCAGCGGCGCGTGGTTTTCGAAGTGCACCACCTTTCCGCCTGCTCCATGCAAAACCGCTTGCCCTGCGGCGGTATCCCACTCCATCGTGCGGCCAAGACGCGGGTAAATATCCGCTTCACCCGTCGCGACCAGACAAAACTTCAAAGATGATCCCGCACTGGTCATGTCTTTTACGTTATACTTGCCGATATAGTCGTCTGTGGCTTGATCCCGGTGCGATTTGCTTGCGACGACCATAAGCGCGCCATTGTCTGGCCGTGTAACTTGTATCGGGTGCACCGTGCCGCGTTTGTCTTTGTCGAACGGTCCATCCTCCTCAACGGAAACACCGTCGGCTTGTGTATAGAACATGCGGCCTTTTGCTGGTGCGTAAACCACGCCACGCACGGGCACACCGTTTTCTACATACGCGATATTGACTGTAAAATCACCCCGGCGGTGAATGAATTCCTTGGTTCCGTCCAACGGGTCAACGATCAGAAAGGTGTCGACCTTTTGGGTGTGCGAATTGGCTTGTTCCTCGGTGACAAGGGCCACCTCGGGGAAGGCGCTGCGCAAACCTGCCGAAATCAGGGCATCGGCCGCCTCGTCCGCCTCGGTGACTGGGCTGTCATCAGACTTTACCTTTACGTCGAAATCATCCGAGTTATAGATTTCCATGATCCGATCACCGGCCTGAAGGGCAAGTTGGCGCATGGTTTGCTCCAGTCGTTCATAATTCAAGGCACAACTCCTGTTCACTCTTGCGTACACGTTGAAAATAGCGTGTGTTGATCCAAAGATTGGCTCCCCTTATGGTATGCTCCTAACGGATCATCAAGAAATCCGTGCAAGAAACACCCAGAAGTGCCGGTCAGGTGAGGCTATGTTCCAAAAAGCGACCCCCAAAAGCGGCCTGCAATCGGCGATCTCAATTCTTGAGTTGCTCTATCACTCAACGGTGCGCAGCGTTCGAAAAACGCATGGGAACGCATTTTTCGCCCTATTCAACAACATCATGCAGGCCGTGATCTTTGTTCTGGCCTTTTACTTTATGTTTTCGGTTCTTGGCCTGCGCGGTGCGAAATTGCGCGGCGATTTCTTGCTTTACATGATGTCAGGTATTTTTCTGTTCCTAACACACATCAAGGCGCTGGGGGCGGTTGTAGGGGCTGAGGGGCCATCATCGCCGATGATGCAACATGCGCCGATGAACACTGTGATTTCAGTTGCGGCGGCAGCGCTTGGGTCTCTTTACATTCAGGTTCTGTCGGTCGCTGTGATCTTGTTTACCTATCATGTCGCGGTCACTCCGTTTGAAATTTCCGAGCCCATTCCAGCATTTGGAATGTTGTTGCTGTCATGGTTTACCGGCGTATCGATCGGATTGGTTTTGCTTGCAATCAAACCTTGGTTTCCCGCCTTTGTCGGGCTGTTCACGATCATTTATCAACGGGCCAACATGATCGCCTCGGGCAAAATGTTTGTTGCCAATGCGCTTCCATCCTTCATGTTGGCGATGTTCGATTGGAACCCATTGTTTCATGCGATTGACCAGTGTCGCGGATTTACTTTCGTGAATTATTTCCCACGCAATTCCTCGTATGAATATCCGCTTACCATCGGGGTTATCTTGCTTGTTGTCGGTATGATGGGTGAATTCTACACCCGGCAATATGCCTCCAAAAGCTGGGACGCACGGCGTTAGATCGGTCGCTTATTCCACCACACGCAATGTCAAATTGATCCGCCCGCCCCGCGGCAACAAACTTGATGATCCGGGCCTTATCCTGTCGATGCCGTGATAGGTCAGGCGCGCGGCCCCTCCCATGACCATGACATCACCGGACTCCAGCCAAAGTGACTCGGTCTTGCCACCGCGCTGCAAGTTGCCAATTCGAAAAAGCGCGGCGTCGCCAAGCGAGATGGATAGAACCGGCCACCCAAAATCCGCCTCGTCCTTGTCTTGATGCATGCCCATCTTCGCAGTATCCGCATAGTAATTGACCAAGCAACAATCGGGGGCGCGGCTAGAACTGACCAAGTCGGCCCAAATACGCAACACAGACGCAGGGATCTCAGGCCATGGATCACCATTGGATTGCCGTTTTTCATAGCGATAGCCACTTTGATCAGTGACCCAGCCAAATCGGCCCGCTGACGTCATCCTGACCGACATACGCCGCCCACCCGGCGTCACCGGCTGTGCAAAGGGCGCGCGTCGCACGACCTGCCGAACGTCTTCAACCAAACCAGCCTGCCGATCCGGTGTCAGGTATTCCTTGTAAATGTCGATCCCTCGGATCCTAAGCGCCGCATTCGTCATACTACCCCCCTGATCTAATACCCTCTGCCAAGAATTATGTGAAAATAGGTATATCCATATTCCTACGGCGCTTGCAGGGGCACTTTCGCCTGCCTATATACGCGCAAAGCGCGGAACCCGGCCAGTTCTGTCCGGGGCCGCCTAACCATCGGGGGGCCGGTGCCATAATGGGCCGGGCGTCCGGAACATCGCCTTGAAATCGAAGGGATCGAAAAACATGTCTAAAGTGATCGGTATTGACCTCGGGACCACCAACAGCTGCGTTGCTATCATGGACGGCAGCCAAGCCCGCGTCATCGAAAACTCGGAAGGGGCGCGCACCACGCCGTCCATCGTTGCATTTGCCGAAGGCGAACGCCTTGTCGGCCAGCCCGCGAAACGGCAGGCTGTAACCAACCCCGAAAACACCGTCTTTGGCGTCAAGCGCCTGATTGGTCGTCGCGAAGATGATCCAGATTTGGCCAAGGACAAGAAAAACATGCCGTTCAACGTCATTGATGGCGGCAACGGCGATGCATGGGTCGAAGCTCGCGGCGAAAAATACAGCCCCTCGCAGATTTCGGCGTTCATTCTTGGTAAAATGAAAGAAACCGCCGAAAGCTATCTGGGCGAAGACGTGACACAGGCTGTCATTACTGTGCCGGCGTACTTCAACGACGCTCAGCGTCAGGCCACGAAAGACGCAGGCAAAATTGCCGGGCTTGAGGTGCTGCGCATCATCAACGAACCGACGGCCGCTGCACTGGCCTACGGTCTGGACAAGGAAAACACGCACACCATCGCTGTCTATGACCTTGGCGGCGGCACGTTCGACGTGACCATCCTTGAAATCGACGACGGCCTGTTCGAAGTCAAAGCCACCAACGGCGATACCTTCCTTGGCGGCGAAGATTTCGACATGCGGATCGTCAACTATCTGGCGGACGAGTTCAAAAAGGAAAACGGTGTCGATCTGACCAAAGACAAGATGGCCCTGCAGCGTCTGAAAGAAGCCGCTGAAAAAGCCAAGATCGAACTGTCCAGCAGCTCGCAGACCGAAATCAACCAGCCGTTCATCTCGATGGGCTCGGACGGTCAGCCGTTGCACATGGTCATCAAGCTGACCCGCGCCAAGCTGGAAAGCCTTGTCGGCGACTTGATCAAAGCGTCGATGAAGCCCTGCGCCGCAGCCCTCAAGGATGCGGGCCTTTCGGCCAATGAAGTGGACGAGATTGTTTTGGTCGGCGGCATGACCCGCATGCCCAAGGTGGTTGAAGAAGTCACCAAGTTCTTCGGCAAAGAACCCCACAAGGGTGTGAACCCCGACGAAGTGGTCGCCATGGGCGCCGCCATTCAAGCGGGCGTTCTGCAAGGCGACGTCAAGGATGTTGTTTTGCTTGACGTGACGCCGCTGTCGCTTGGCATCGAAACGCTTGGCGGCGTGTTCACGCGCCTGATCGACCGCAACACCACGATCCCGACCAACAAGTCGCAAATCTTCTCGACTGCCGAGGACAATCAAGGTGCTGTGACAATCCGGGTGTTCCAAGGTGAACGTGAAATGGCCACCGACAACAAGTTGCTTGGTCAGTTCAACCTTGAAAACATCCCGCCAGCACCACGTGGCATGCCCCAGATCGAGGTGACATTCGACATCGACGCCAACGGTATCGTTTCTGTTTCCGCCAAAGATAAAGGCACGAACAAAGAGCAGAAGATCACCATTCAGGCGTCAGGCGGCCTAAGCGATGACGACATCGAAAACATGGTCAAAGAGGCCGAGGAAAATGCCGAAGCCGACAAAGCCCGTCGTGAGCTGATCGAATCAAAGAACCAAGCGGAAAGCTTGATTCATTCGACTGAGAAATCAGTGGAAGAACACAGCGATAAGGTTGATCCGACCACCGTCGAAGCGATCGAGCTGGCGGTTGCCGCGCTGAAAGACGATCTTGAGAAAGACGACGCAACCGCTGAAAAGATCAAGTCGGGCATTCAGAACGTGACCGAAGCCGCCATGAAGCTGGGCGAAGCGATCTACAAAGCGCAAACCGAAGAAGGAGGCGGTGAGCCTTCCGCAGCCGACCAAGGTTCCGGTGACGATGATATCGTCGACGCCGATTTTGAGGACCTGGACGACGACAAGCGCTCGTAAGGCGCCTGACGGGACCATTGGGGCCGGTCCAATGATTGGGCCGGCCCCGCGTGTTCCAACAAAAGGAGATCCCCGATGGCCAAACGCGACTATTACGAAGTGCTCGGCATATCCAAGGGCGCCTCGGAGGACGAGATCAAAAAGGCCTACCGGAAAAAGGCCAAGGAGCTTCACCCCGACCGCAACAAAGACAACCCTGAATCCGAGGCTCAGTTCAAGGAAGCAGGCGAAGCCTATGACGTTCTGAAAGACCCCGAAAAGAAAGCGGCCTATGACCGCTTTGGGCATGCGGCCTTTGACGGTGGCATGGGCGGTGGTGGCCCACGTCCGGGCGGCGGATTTGGCGGTGGCCCCGGTCAGGGCGATTTCGCCTCGGCGTTCTCGGATGTATTCGACGACCTGTTCGGCGATTTCATGGGCGGCGGACGCGCCGGCGGCGGACGGCAAAGGGCCGCGCGCGGCTCGGACCTGCGCTATAACCTCCGGGTCACTTTGGAAGAGGCCTATAACGGCCTTCAAAAGTCGATCAATGTCCCAACCGCCGTGCAATGTGATGCCTGCAACGGATCGGGTGCCGAAGGCGGCGCAGAACCGACCACATGCCCAACCTGTTCCGGCATGGGCAAGGTGCGCGCGCAACAAGGCTTTTTCACGGTTGAACGCACCTGCCCGACATGTTCGGGGCTAGGCCAGATCATCAAGAATCCTTGTAACACCTGCCATGGTCAGGGACGTATTGAAAAAACACGCGCACTGAACGTGAATATCCCGGCTGGCGTTGAAACCGGGACACGTATCCGGCTTGCCGGCGAGGGCGAGGCCGGAATGCGCGGCGGCCCAGCCGGAGACCTCTATATTTTTATAGAAGTCGCCAAGCACGATATCTTTGAACGCGAAGAAACGAACCTGTTTTGCCGCGTCCCTGTTTCGGTGACCGCCGCCGCCCTTGGGGGGGACATCGAGGTGCCAACAATTGATGGGGGGCGCAGCCGGGTCAAAATTCCTGCCGGGTCGCAATCTGGGCGCCAGATGCGACTGCGCAACAAGGGGATGCCTGCGTTGCGTGGTGGCGGTAGTGGCGACATGTTCATTGAATTGGCGGTTGAAACACCAGTCAATCTGACCTCGCGTCAAAAAGAACTGCTGCGCGAGTTCGAGGCCTTGTCAGAAGACAACAATCCCGAAAGCAAAAGCTTTTTCTCTTCGGTGAAAAGCTTTTGGGATGGCATGAAAGGCTGACATGGGCCTTAGACGGCCTTCAGGCAATATCATCAGGGGCGCGCTTGTCCGGCGCGCCCCTTTGCTTTTCGTGCCTTTGTTAACCATTCCCTAACCCAACTGCGGCAGGCTCATGCGCATGACAGACCCTTGCGCCTTCAACGAACGCCCCCTGCCCCTGTTTAGCGGCGACGAAGCTACGGCGCAGCCAATGCCACAGGGCGCTCGTCTGCCCTCCTACATCAAGGATCACCGGAAACGGCTGCGCGACAGGTTTCTGTCCAGTGGGCCTCAAGCCCTGCCTGATTACGAGCTGCTGGAGTTGGTTCTGTTTCGGGCCATTCCTAGACGCGATGTGAAACCTCTGGCGCATCAGCTTTTGCAGAAATTCTGTGACTTCAACGGCGTTGTGTCAGCGCCGCCAAACGATCTGGCTGAAGTTTCAGGCATAGGGGACGCAGTGATATGCGAGCTTAAAGTCATCGAGGCCGCGGCACATCGGCTATCGCGCGCGCGCATTTTGCAGCGGCAGGTTATCTCGTCTTGGGATGCTTTGTTGGATTATTGCCATACCACCATGGCGCATCAAAAAGTCGAACAGTTCAGGGTTTTCTACCTTGATCGCAAAAACGTTCTGCTTGCCGATGAGAAACAAGCGGACGGCACGGTTGATCACGTTCCGGTATACCCGCGCGAAGTGGTCAAACGAGCCTTGCACCTGAATGCCAGCGCGTTGATTTTGGTGCATAATCACCCTTCGGGCGACCCCACCCCGTCGGAGGCCGATATCAGTATGACCCATCAAATTCGTATCGCTGCGGATGCGCTTGGGATCACCCTGCACGATCACATCATCATCGGGAAATCCTGTGAACTCAGCTTTCGGTCGCAGGGGTATCTTTAGCGAACCCACACTTCGACCCGACGATTTACCTGCCGGCCCCATTCGCTATCGTCACAGGCCATGGGCATTGCTTCGCCAAAGGCTTCTGTTTCCAGCGTGATGCGATCCAAATTCGCGGTTTCGGCCGCCGTCGTCACGGCGCGTTGCACCGCCTCGGCCCGGCGCATTGCAATCGCTTTGTTGGGCCCGGCGGGGCCTTCACCGTCACTGAACCCCACAAAAACCAGACGGCGCGCATCATATAACCCCAACTCCATCGCGCGCGCCAATTGCTGTACGTTCGAACGCGACTGCGCATCCAAGCGTGCCGACCCTGCCTCAAAACGGAAGGTTGTCGTCAACCGTCGCAAGGGCGACAAAATCTGCACCATTCTTTGCAGTTCAGGTAGATCAATTTCGACGCCCGCACGTGCGATGGCATTTGCAAATCTGTCGCCCTGTGCATTTATCACGATCTCTTCTGGTGCCCGGTCTACAAAACCAGCGCGCCGGATAACCAACTGAGCGGATGGATCGCGCAAATAGTGTAGAAACTCTCGCACCAATTTTGGAAACCGGCGGGCGGGCGTATACAAAAATAATGGGGCCGTAAGCGGGTAATCCTCAGTTTTGACGGCGCGCCGTGTCGCACGAAGCGCAAAACCACAGTCACCTTCAAGCGCCAATTCCCAAGTATTTCCTAATTCCGAGCGGCTGCTGACGCCCAGTCCGAATGGATCGTCTGCAACGGCTTTGGCCAGTGCCGGACCATCGGGATGCTCTTGGGCTTGGTCGGATAGAGATCGCTCAACCGGCGCCAACACCCTATCGCGCGTTGCCTGTCCAATGCCCGACGCACCATCGAGAACATGAACCGTTATAGGCGCGTCAGGCCCGCCCAATTCGGCCCAGCTTGCGATATCACCAGACAGAACGCGCGCCAGTTGGGGGGTTGTGACCCTTTGAACAGGATTACTGGGTGCAACGACCGGGATAAGCGCATCCAACGCCACAATTCGGCTGCGGCCCCGCGCCGACAAATCCCCCAAGCCTGCCTCACGGGCGCGGCGGCGCTCGGACTCGCGGACTTCGCGCATAGACATGACGACATCGGCCTCATTGGCCAGAAGATCAGCGAACCCTTCATTGGTATTAGACAGTCGGAACGTAAATTCACCCAACACCGAGGCCGTTTCAGGGTCGGAAAGGATATAAACAAACCTCGCAGCGTCGATGGTTTCACGGTGCAGATCGTATTGATAGCGCAGGGCAAACGCCTCGAGCAAAGCGGGCATTAAAACGCGCCCGATGGTCGGCGCACCCGAGAACCCGACGCGCGCAACATAGCTTTCAAGATTGGGGCAGCCTGGCCCCTCACAACGCACACCCGAGCCATCGACAGTCAATTCACCGTAGATCGTCTCAACTCGGTAGAACTCACCGTCAAATCCCAGCAAATTCCCAGAAATTTCCACGTCGCCATCACGGGAAATCAGCGTTACATCCTGCGCCGCGACTGTACCGGCCAAACAAAACAAATAAAGTGCGGCGACAAGCGCCGCACGCACGATCGTCATTAATTGACCCCCGAATGCTGCGGATTACCTCCGAGCGATCTTCATGTCATTCAACATGTTTTTCAACACCAGAAAATCACCAATCGCATTACAACCCGGCATTGCCAATTCCAGATCCCTGACCCTAAGCGGGCCTGCGCCGCTCACCTCAAGCGACTGCGCGGTAATATCCCGGCCACAATTGGCCTGTGTTACCTCTGCCTCAACAATGAGGGCGACATCGCCCGATTGCTGCGCCAAGCCTGACGGGAAAGTATAAACCTCGGCCATGTAGGCCGCGCGCAAATGATCGGCACCCAAACGACTCATGACACCGCTTTTACCATTCACAGCCTGCTCTAGGTCGCCCTTGGTTTTTGCCCAGATATGTCCGGCGCCATCATAGTCCGCCCCGAATTCAAAGGCGTGAAGTTGCAGGCCGCTTTCACCTTGCCACTGAACAACCGCGCGGTCGTAATATTCCAATGTGTCTACCGTTGCGCTGACCATGGCGGCCTTGCCGTTGACGAATGACGCCATGAAAACGGCTGCTGTGGACAACGCGGGCACGTTTATCCGGATTTGCCCATCGTCGTTCGTCACTTCGGAAATCATCATGCCATTGTGATGCAGGGTAAACCGTTCATTCGCCATGCAAGGCGCATTCAGCAAAACCTCGACCATTGCCGCGGCCTGAACATTCGCCGTCATCTCGATATCACAAGAAAACCCCGGTGCCGGGACATCGTTTGGCAGCTTGGCAATCGGCTGATCGGTCAGCGACGCTGGTATGGCCATAGCGCGGTCAACCGGCTGTGACGGCAACCTCTTAGGCTGTGGTGCAGATTTTGGCGGCGCAGGGTTCATTGCGGATTTGAACATGACCGCGGTCTGGTCCTGCGGCGTTTGGCGCTGCGTGTCGCGCGGTGCGGCGGCCGCATTTTTTTCTGGATTGCCCGTCACTTTGAGGGGGGCCGTCGCCGCCAGACTGGCGACTTGCACACTATTTTCAGGCACCGCCCCATTTGGCGTCGATGCCGTATTCTGCATGATAAACCCGATTCCAAGCGCGCATGCAAAAGTGCCGCCCGCCGTCAAAATCCGTCTTGGCCCGATCATCGCTATCACTCCCATGTCTATTAAAGACATGGAAACCATAGACGCAGATATGGGCAGCCTTGTGGCAACCCCAAGGATTCAATTAGACCAGTGGCGCACTTATTTTGGTCAGGCCAGTCGCCCGTGGCAATGCTTGAATTTACGTCCCGAACCACAAGGACACGCCTGATTGCGACCGGGATTTCCCCATGTGGATGGGTCGTTTTCATCGAAGCCTTCGATTGCGTCAGCGGATGGTGCTGGAGTTGCGTCTGGCGTGCTTTCAACCTGCTTGGCGTCGGCGGCCTGCTCCATCGCTGCGCGCTGGTCCGCAATTTCCTGCATCATCGCTTTTTGTTCGTCTTCGGTCATGGGCCGGATTTGCGACAGCTTTTGCGTCACGTCCTGCCTGAGACTATCGAGCATTGTTTCGAACAACTGGAAAGATTCGTTTTTGTATTCGTTCAACGGATCGCGCTGCGCATAGCCACGGAACCCGACGACACTGCGCAGATGTTCTAGGGTCAGCAAATGTTCACGCCACTTGGCGTCAATCGTTTGCAGCAGGATCTGCTTTTCAATCGCACGCATGTTTTCCGCACCGAAGGCCGCCGTTTTCTCGGCCATCATTTCTTCGGCGGCAGCATCAAGACGTTCGGCAATCTCATCGTCGTCAACGCCTTCCTCTGCCGCCCAATCGACGACGGGAAGATCCATATTCAACTGTTCGACAACAGCCGCGTGCAGACCCTCGGTGTCCCATTGGTCGGCATAGGTTTTAGGCGGCATGTAGGTGTCGATCAGGTCGTCAATCACTTCACTGCGCATGTCCTGCACGATCTCAGAGAGATCCTCTGCCTTCATGATATCAAGACGTTGCTTGAAGATGACTTTGCGCTGTTCGTTCATCACGTCGTCGAATTTCAGCAGCTGCTTACGGATATCAAAGTTGCGGCCTTCGACCTTGGCTTGCGCGCGTTCCAGCGATTTGTTGACCCAAGGGTGAACGATGGCTTCACCCTCTTTCATACCAAGGGTCGACAACACTTTTTCCAACCGCTCGGACCCGAAAATACGCATAAGGTCATCTTCAAGGCTCAGGAAGAAAGACGACCGCCCCGGATCCCCCTGCCGGCCCGAACGACCGCGCAGCTGGTTGTCGATCCGGCGGCTTTCGTGGCGTTCGGTGGCCAGAACGAAAAGCCCGCCTGCATCCTTGACCGACTGCTCGTCGGTCTTGTGTTCTGCTTCGATCTTTTGGCGGATCTCTTCGGGATCGGTGTCTGGATTGGCCTCAAGCGCCTCCATGATCTTGAAATCGACATTCCCGCCAAGTTTGATATCGGTGCCTCGGCCCGCCATGTTTGTGGCGATTGTGACCGCGCCCAATTTACCGGCATCGGCAACAATCTGGGCTTCCTGCTCGTGCTGGCGGGCATTCAGAACATTGTGCGTGATCCCGGCACTTGTCAGCAATTGGCTTAGCATCTCGGACTTTTCAATCGAGGTGGTGCCAACAAGGATCGGCTGACCCTTTTCATGCGCTTCGCGGATGGTTTCAACGATCGCGTTGAATTTTTCCTGCGCCGTGCGATACACCGCATCGTCTTCGTCCAAACGCGCAATGGGTTTGTTCGTGGGCACTTCGACCACGCCCAACCCATAGATCTCGGCAAATTCCTCGGCCTCGGTCACGGCTGTGCCTGTCATGCCCGACAGCTTGTCATAAAGGCGGAAATAATTCTGGAACGTCACGCTGGCCAAGGTGACGTTTTCCGGCTGAATGTTGCAGCCTTCCTTGGCCTCAATCGCCTGATGCAACCCATCTGACAAACGACGCCCCGACATCATGCGGCCGGTGAATTCGTCAATCAGAACAACCTCACCGTTGCGCACGATGTAATCTTTGTCCCGCTGGAACAATTTATGCGCGCGAAGGCCCTGATTGACATGATGCACAATTGTCGTGCTTTCAGGGTCGTACAAAGAGTGCCCCTCGTCCAACAACCCGTTGGTGCGCAGCAGGTTTTCAAGAAACTCGTTGCCCTCGTCGGTGAAGGTGACGTTGCGGGTTTTCTCATCTAGCGAGAAATGCTCATCCGTCAGGTTGGGAATCAACTGATCAATCGCGACATACAGATCGCTGCGGTCTTGCGCTGGCCCCGAGATAATCAGCGGTGTACGCGCCTCGTCGATCAGGATGCTGTCGACCTCGTCAACGATGGCAAAGAAATGATCGCGCTGGTTCATCTCTTCGAGCGACGATTTCATGTTGTCCCGGAGGTAATCAAAGCCCAACTCGTTGTTGGTGGCATAGGTGACGTCTGATTCGTATGCGGCTTTTTTCTCGTCCTCTGGCTGCTGCGGATAAACGACGCCGGTGGTCATTCCCAAAGCGCCATAAACTTTGCTCATCCATTCGGCGTCGCGGCGGGCCAGATAATCGTTGACCGTCACGATATGAACGCCACGGCCGGTCAGTGCATTCAGGTAGGCGGGGAACGTCGCAACCAGCGTCTTGCCTTCGCCGGTTTTCATTTCCGAAATATTGCCCTGATGCAGAAAGATGCCGCCCATCAACTGCACATCAAAGGCCCGTAGACCCAAGGCGCGCCGTGCGGCCTCGCGACAATTTGCAAAGGCTTCGGGCAACAACGCATCAACGCTTTCCCCATTTGCGACACGCTTTTTGAACTCTTGCGTCTTTTCGATCAGCCCTTCGTCACTCAACGCCTCGAATTCGGGCTCAAAGGCGTTGATCTTTTCGACCAGCGGGCGGGTCGCCTTGATCTTGCGGTCATTTGGTGTGCCGAAGATCTTCTTGGCGACAGTTCCGATACCCAGCATGTTTTATCCGTTCCGATGTTTGTGCTTATTCGTATCAGGCAATTGCTTGCCCCGCCCTTCACGCCACCCTAGAACGGGCACAAGACGGCGGTTTTATTGGTCCATCGCCGATGTAAGGGGCCGCTGATAGAGTGTCAACGTCGCGCAACGGCGCGGCCAAGTTATGCAGTATTGCAAGAAAGGTCTGCCATGCCCATTCGTTCCGGTTTTCTTTCGGTTTTTGCCTTGGCCTCGGTGCTGGCTCTGCCGGTGCCTGCGACCGCGCAAGATACGCCCGATCCCGACACCGTTATGGCAACCGTCAACGGCACCGATATCACGCTTGGACACATGATTGCCCTGCGTGCCAGCCTGCCTGCGCAATACGCGCAATTGCCCGCTGAATTGTTGTTTGACGGCATCTTGGATCAACTGATCCAGCAGACCCTTCTGATGCAGGACCATGACGGCGATCTGTCGCGCCAGAATGCGTTGATTTTGGAAAATGAACGGCGTGGCATCATTGCCAGCGAAGTGATCGACAAGGTCATGAATGTCGATTTGTCCGACGACGCCGTTCAAGCCGTGTATGACGAGGATTACGCCGGGGCTGAGGCTGAAACCGAATATCAGGCCGCGCATATCCTGGTTAACGCGGAAGATGACGCAAAAACCATTGTTCAGGAATTGGCCGATGGCGCGGATTTCGGCGAACTGGCCGCGGAAAAATCAACTGGCCCGTCCGGGCCGAATGGCGGTGATCTGGGATGGTTTGGGGCTGGCGTCATGGTTGAGCCGTTCTTTCAGGCGGTCACGGGCCTTGAACCCGGACAAATCTCGGACCCGGTACAAACTCAATTCGGCTGGCATGTCATCAAGCTGAATGAAACGCGCGTTAAAGATGTGCCTGATCTTGAGGAGGTGCGCGCCGACATCGAAGAGCAACTGCGTCAGGCTGCCTTTGACGCGCATCTGGAAACACTGACAGAGGGTGCGAAAATCAACCGCACCGATACCACCGATATAGCCGCCGAAACCGTGAACAACCTGGACCTTTTGGAGAACTGATCATGGGCGCCCCTACCCCCTTATCACCACTTGCGCCCGGCGCGTTTCCCGACCTTCCCGAAATTGCGGGCGTTCGGTTTGCGACAGCACAAGCTGGCGTTCGATATACGGGGCGTGACGATGTCATGTTGGCAGTTCTGTCCCCCGGTTCGACGATTGCCGGGGCCTATACGCGGTCGGCCACACGGTCAGCCGCTGTCTTGGATTGTCAGGAAAAAACCGGGCACATCAGCGATCAGGGCGCGGCCATATTGGTAAACTCGGGCAATGCAAACGCATTCACCGGGCGTCACGGAAAGGCCGCGGTCAAATCGGTGACCGAAGCAGCCGCAAAGGCTCTAAACATGCCGGAATCGCGTGTTTTCACATCCTCGACCGGGGTGATTGGAGAGCCTCTGCCACACGACAAGATCACCACAAAACTGGATGAGATGGTGGTCAATCTCTCCCCGAACGGGATCAAGGATGCCGCCCAAGCGATCATGACAACCGATACCTTCCCCAAAGGATCGGGCACTACCGTGCATGTCGATGGTCAAGCCATTCACATCGCCGGAATCGCCAAAGG